>Ga0209189_1000069_pt1 | contig 85618 bp, 78 predicted proteins | sample C_130820_EF_Meta_FD_187308 | JGI IMG/M metagenome (GOLD analysis project Ga0209189, IMG submission 187308) | Freshwater microbial communities from Lake Croche, Canada to study carbon cycling - C_130820_EF_MetaG (SPAdes) (version 3) | ecosystem: Environmental > Aquatic > Freshwater > Lake... | reverse complement strand
GTGCTTGACAATATTCCGCGTGTTACCACCATACCTGGTTTTGCTTTCACGCTCAAAGATTATCAAGCTGAAGGTGTGGCTTGGCTGGAACGACAGGACGGCTGCGGTCTCCTTGCCGATGAACAAGGAACTGGTAAAACCGTGCAGGTTATGGCTTATATTCACAAGTGTCAAATGTTGCCAGCTTTGATAGTAGTGCCAAATACCTTGAAACTCAACTGGCGCAACGAGATTTTGGCCATGACAGGCACAGCCTATCGCATCAATGTTGTGGGCAAGTCCTATAGCAGGCGTCAGACTGAATTGCGTGCGTCTCGGCATCCAAATGTGATCTACAGCAAGACTCCAGTACCAGGATGCGACTTGTATATCATCAACTATGATATCTTGTCTAGCAACTGTGCTGCACTGGAGAAACTTGATCTAAAATTTATGGCTGTAGACGAGAGCCATAAGATAAAGAATCCAACTGCCAAACGCACTCAAGCTGTGCAGCGTTTGGCAGTTGGTGGCTATGACAACAAGACAACCGGAGTCCAAACATTTGGTCCAGGTATTAGACGTGTGGTGATGATGAGCGGCACGCCTTTGGTAAACCGGCCCCTTGAACTGTGGACATCAGTCAACACCTTGGCCTCATGGGTGCCAGAATTTGGCACTTTTACCCGGTTCGTCTGGCGGTATACCAATGCACGCAAGACGCCATATGGTTGGGATTTCAATGGTGCTAACAACACCGATGAACTACATGCGTTGTTGAACAAGCATGTTATGCTGCGGCGTTTGAAGGCGGATGTATTGAAAGAACTGCCAGCCAAGACCTATCGCACACTGCCGTTGGAATTTGATCGCACAGAGTATGATCGCGTAGAAGCGGCATTCAAAGGCATCAACTGGGCAGCAGGTATGCAGGCCATCATCAACATGGGGGGACAAGTCCCAACCAGCGATGCTGCTATTGTGGCCATACAGAAACTGCGCGAGATTGCCGGCTATGCCAAACTACCCGCTGTAGTTGAATGGATCCAAGACTATACCGCCGAAGGTGAGAAACTAGTAGTATTTGCACACAATCGCCGGGTGATCGAACACATCAAGACGGCGTTGGAAAGTGATCCTGACTATAAAGACGCAGTAGCAGTGATTTATGGCGGAGTCACTGATGAAGCTAGGGCTGACGCTGTAATGAACTTTCAAAATGCTGACAGTGTGCGGGTGATTATTGTTGGTATCAACGTAGGGGGTTTTGGATTGACTCTTACTGCTGCCAAATCAGTGGCATTTGTGCAACTCCCGTGGAGTCCCGGTGAGATCAGCCAGTGTGCTGACAGAATCCACCGCCTCGGACAGACAGCAGACTCTGTTTCTGTTTGGAATTTGGTAGCCGAATGCACCATTGAAGAGGAAATGGCGGACATGCTGTTCAACAAGGGTCAGATCATAGATGCGGTGTTGGATGCAGGCCGTGTGGTCAACACTCTGGACCTTAAGGTCCAGAATTGATCATCCTTGGTTTGGAGGAAGAGGTTTTGGCATGGCACTGCCAGGCATACCCGGATTGCCCAGTGTCAGTGTAGAAGTCTGAACTTCTGTATTTTGGTTTGGAACCACTTGTTGAAAAGGTGCAATCATAAAATTGGTGGACTCGGCCAGTCGTCTCTGAACCAACTGAGGCACTAACTTGTTGTTGCCATTCAATGTCCATTGCATCCAGGTGTTTGGTACGTTTTGTATATTACCTGCTTTTAATTCCTTAATCACGTTTGAATTGGTAAAATTGTTTTGACCTATGTTAAAGGCCAGACTACACAGCATGTCGTATTGTGTTTGGGTCACGGCTACATTAGCCACTTGTCTCATCCAGTTCTGCACATCCACCATGTCCTGCTGAAACAGTTGGCTGATCAACTGCTGGCTTAATGGTGCCGCCAGGCTATAACTGCTGCCTGAAATTGAAACCTGACCTGTGCTGATCTCAACCGGTGTGAGGTTATGTCCGTAGCCGATCTGTGCTACCGGTGGCTCACCGACTATGATGGTTATGTAACTGCCATTTTCATAACCAATCATAAACTGTGCGCCGGCATCAGACAGCTGCAGACTGTCGGTGGACCGCACATTGGCATTGGCTATGCCTTGGTAAGCGTAGACTGGCTGATCTTGTAAGTTATACCCTGCTCCAATGTAGACTCCCAGCGGCATATCTGCCAATGGGCTACCCACCAGATTCAATGGTTTAGGACTGTTGCGCACTACTTCGCCGGCACGAAGACCTGTGTTTGTGTTGTATGTGGTAGCATTTTGAATGCCGTAGGCATTGCGACCACCGTGATTGTCATAGGGTTCATGGTATGGTAGATGGTACACTATGGTATCAGTCAACACAGGAATTACATTGCCCAGTGTGTCAAGAATACCATCTTGTTGGTTTATGTCATTTGGGCCCTGTGCTGACACAGCCACCACTGCCAAAGGTGGCTGTGTACCGTTAAGATCAATTCGAGTGCCAAATAGATTAATTTCAGTGGCGGCTCCAACAGAATAGTCTTGACCAACACTTTCGTGCACAAATCCACCTGCTGCTCTATTCCAATTCTGCCCGGCTGTGTCAAACATGTTGCCGCCGCTGTATCTATGCATGTCTAAGGCAGAGGTAAGGAACATGTACTGGTTGCTGAGCAAGTGCATGCTATTGGTACTTTGCATGCGAATGTAGCCATTTTTTATGTTGGGGTTGTTGACTACCAAACCACAGTTTGGTCGTGACGCTCCGCCAGTACCGCCTACCGTACTACTGCAGCCGCCACCAGGCTGTCCGGGTATTGGAGTGGAACCCCCGGTACCCAGCAGTTCTGGATGTCCAGTATAGAGATTGGCCTCTTGAGTGGCTCTGTTGCCAATACCCTTGCGAGGTGATGATATGATGAGGTTTGCAACACCCTGCAGATCTTTGGTGGTAATTGCATTATTGAGCCCGTTGGTGACCATCCATCGCAGGGCACTTGGAAGATTATACTGTACACTGGTCAACGCAGCCTGTTGATAGGGATTCAGCAGATCCCAGGCTCCGCCAACTTGCTTATGTGCCCCTGCAAGATACGACTGTATGTCAATGGACAACAATGCCACCCCCTGCTCCTTGGTGCAGGTAGCAACTCCTGGTGGTTTTTGGTTTGGATTGCCACGGCCAGTAACTGTTATGCGTCCTGCAGTGCCTGTGTCGATATAGCCTTGTGCATATTCGTTGTCTTTGATCTGATGTCCATAGGCTATGCTTATGTGTTCTGAATGTTTATCCCAATAGGCATTGGCACTGAACCCCTCAACCTGTGGCAGGAACGACATCAGCACACTGGTAGTAGTGGTGCCTGCTGGGGGTGCGGTCTCAGCACCTGTTCCGGTGGAGGTAGCGGGTGCTACGGTTCCGGTAGATTTACAGGTTGGGGCTTGTGGAATAGGCGCTGGTGCAACACAGGTATTGTTACTGCTACCTAAACCACCTGGTCCGGTTATACCAGTTGCGCTGGGAGATGCTGATCCAACCTGAGGCTGAGTTGAACTTGGACCTGTTGGTGCGTTGCCGGTTGAGCCAGTTTGCTGCGGAGTTGAACCTTGCGGATTGGCGGGTTTCAGCAGTGCCTGCACGTCATTGGTTAGAACATTATAGTCACGTGGCGTGATGTTGTCGTTGGTAGGATAGTTGCTTAACGGTATGATTTGATCACCCTTGCTGGATGCAAAGGTCTTGACAGTCTCAGCTGATTCTGCAGCATATGGTAGAATCCATATATAATTAGATGCCTCTAGCGTTGCTCGTATAGCAGTGATATTAGCCAGCAGCAATGATTGATCCGACTCATCTGCACCTGTACTGATCACACCATTTACTGTTCCGCCCACATCACCAACATTAGACTGTACCGTTAACAGTGAATCACTTGATGATGCGCCCGGTCTTGCCAGCAGGTTACTGCCTGGTATACGCTGTGCTACAGCCGCAGCAGTGCCATCTCCTATCATTGCAGCTGGTCCCGGAGTAGGCGGCATAGGCTGAGCTTCGTTGGCGCCGGGATTGACTACAGGAGTTGTTGCGGTAGTACCTCTAGCACGCATATAGATATTTTGGCCGGCTTCGATGTTGACATCTTGATCGGCACGAAAATTGAGACTGCCTTGGCTGCGTAAACTGATGTCACCATAGGCATATACATCAATCCTGCCTCCCGCATCCATACTGATCCAATTTTTACCATCAACTGAATTTAGATAGATGCAACCAGTAGTGTCGTTCAACAGCAGTTGAACTCCATTGACAGTGCGCAGGCGTATGAATGAATTGTCGGGCGCATCGTCAAAAACAAATTGTGCTCCTCCGGGTGTAAGCACACCAGAAACCATGTTTGGTGGATCACTGCGCCGCGCACCAGCACTGGTGACTCCTCTTATGATGTCATTCTGTAGACCCTGTTGTACCAATTGAGCAGCCAAAGGATACAAGGGTCTGTTCTGAGGTTGGCCATTTTGCTGCGTCAAACGTTTATTGTATTCGGTGGTTGGCAGGGTGGGTTGACTGTTGCACCCAGGTATACCCGGCACCATCTGATTCATATTTTGTTGATATAGACAACCTAACCAAATACCGCGAGACGGATCACCATTTATAAAGGCTACCACTACTTCATTGTTGATATCAGGTGGTACAAACCACATACCATAACTGGTCTGAGTACTTTCGGTGTTGTTGTTGTTTTTGTTGTTTTCAACATTGGTAGCACCTGCAAAAGGGCTACAGTAACTGACAATATACCATGTAGTTGAATCATTGGGGTCGGATCCCAGTTCGGGTATCCACACTTTGAGTCGTCCCATATAGAGACCGTCTGATGTCTCTTTTACGAAACCAACATAGATCTTATCGACTAGTGTTGAGCGACCGTCTGGTTGCAGATTATAACCAGCGGTTGATGAAGTGTGCCTTGACCATGTAACCATACAGATATTTATGGTTAAAAACTGCTATAATTCTTCAGGATTTTTCATTATTGGTAATTTGCAGCGGCCCTGTTGATATTATTAACTGTGTTGTCGGTGTTTTTGTTAATGTTTGCTGCTGCGGCGTTAACAGCGGTTTGAATTGCATTTGGTGTATTATTGGTCTGTGTGCTTGGAGGATCAGTAAGAATATCTTTGATTGATTCCAACACCTGCGTAAAGACTCCGCCTTTGAATGTACTAGTAACCTTGATAACCTTGTAGTATCCATCCCAAGATATGGTTTTGCCATTAAAATCCATTAGTCCTGTTGACTCATTGTAGGATTGCCCAGTTCTCAAAGTGAAAATATATCCTACATCGCCGTCGAGAATCCAAACACTGTCTAATTTAGCTGCAGCCACCGCAGGAGTCTGAGTACCATCGCCTACCAAGGCATTTTCTAGTATATTGCCAAATCCCAACCAATATGGATCTCCGCGTATTTCCAATTTTTGATTAACAAATCCCTGCCCACTGCATTCATTCAATATACTGGCTACTAGACCACGACTTGGCGGAGTATTGGCAGCACTGGTACCAGAACTGGCATCTTGATTATCGCCAACGCCACCACCTATGGAATTTTGAACAACAGGTTCACTGTTGGCTCTACCACTGATTGGAAATGGATTAGGATCAAACAGCGGTGTCCCAACATCTTCTAGATAAGATAATCGGCGCTGTAGTGTTACCGGTGTTGGTGGCGCACTCTTTGACACAATGGGGGTTGCTGAACTGGCAGCAGTAGAAGATATGATTTTTTGACCAGCTGAAATCACTGCAAGATCTGCGTTAGTGCGCTGATTGGCTGGTTTGTTAAGAGCTATTTGATAAGCAGGGGTGTTGTTGACCGCTGCCTGTGCGGCCGCACTTTGCTGTTGAATTGTAGCAGTAACACTGGTCAATTGTTGGTTGACTGCTGCTGTTGCTGCTGCCCCTACTGCTGTAGCTACTGTTGTAGAGTCTCCTGCTCTTGTGACATTGTTGTTGGGTACCACCGTTCCTGGCGTATTTGGCAGAGTTTGATTCAAAGTTTTGTAGCCAACACCTGTGTTGTTTAATAAAGGACCTACTGTATAATTATCATAGAGGTTGTTGCCGAGATTATTCAAGATGCCCAATTGATTGGTGATGTTGATTTTCAGTTCAAATTTACTGACATCTAGATTCTTACCAGTATACGTGTAGTAATAGTGTTTGATAAAATTATGAGATTGTGACATAGCAGCCTGTCTAGCAGACTGTACCTCAGGTTTGCGTGTATTGGCAGCATTTTTTAGATCTCCTATTGCACGTCCAGTTGGATATTTTTTCAATGTGTATGTAACAGTTCTTACATAGTCATTGCATTGTGGATCCCAGACACCTGTGCTGGTTTTTGTATGTATAATCACCAGGTTGGTCATGCCATTAACTTTTAGGCTAGCACCCGATGTGGTACCAGCACCGTTTTGTGTTTCTGATTCGCCAACATAGAGTTTTTGACCCTGTTTAGTCATGCTGACTACAAAATTGGTCACTGTGGTGATATCCATGCCTCGCGCTATTTGTATTGTGGGATTATTGGCATTGAGATCTGCAGTGGCATTGCTGCGTTGATTGGTAGTAGGGCTGCGATCAAATTGATAGGAGGCTAGTATACCAGGATTGATGACATATTTTATCCTTGGCAATTTATCGTCATACAATTCAGCGTTTATGGCTGTTAACCTGTCAGCGTATTGATTAAAGAACTGGCCAACTGTGGTAACTGGTCCTATCTGTACGCTGCTGCTGGCAGCACTGACATGATCTGCATGGGCGAATTGATTCTGTAAAAGGAATACTAATTTATATGTCGTGCCACTTTCTGTACTGTCAGCTTCGAGTGTTTTCAATTGAACGTTGAACAGTTTATAGACGTTTTGTAGTTCCTGACCTATACTGCCGTCTTCATTATAGCCCTGAAACCATAGTTCTATAAAGTAGGCCTGAGTTGTAGTATAGTTTTGTATACCAATGCTCCGCGAAGCATTAAAAAGATTGTCTATTAATGTAAGACCATATGGTTCAGTAATGGTCATGTGGATTTGTTTGTCAGTGGTTTGTGGCGTAGTTGGAGACCCTGGCATCAAGGTTTCAATGGTCATTTCTGCTATGCTGTATAGTGCTACCGTACCACTTTCGGCAATCACTATCTTATTGACTCCATTGCGGAAATTACGGTCATTACCGCCGTTGATCACCCCGCCTGCATCGTTTTCGCTGGTGAGACTCCATCGTATATGATAGGTATAACTAGCGTAAGAATCTAATATATTTGGTCTAATTATCTCATTTATTGTATTTCTAGAAATTTGGCTAACACCGTCAACGGTGTTGGCGTCTGGTGCCGCAGTCTGACCTTTGGCTTTTATGGCGGCTTGCTCGGGGCTGACATTTTGAGCAGCGGTGGCTGTATAAGACCCAGCAGTAACCTGAGGACTAACATTTTGACCAATTGCTGTGGCCTTAGCGGCAACTGCTTGTATTGGATCGGGTGCAGCAGTTACCGGCGCTCCTGCTTTGGCATTGGCAGCAGCACCATTTTGATTGACAGACGGTTCTGGTGAGCTGGAACCAAAAAGTCCAAACAAATAGGACATTAACCGCCTCCCAACGGGAGTGAACTTTGGGCCGGAAGATAAATGCTAATACCGGTTACCATATCATAGATTGGATCTTGTATGACATCAGGATTTCTCATGGCAAAAACCCACCAATAACCAGTAGTACCATAGAGGTCGTAACTCAATAGATCTGGCCTATGTTGATAGGTCCGAGGTACTGTATAGTATTGATCAGTTGGACTAACCAATACTACGGTATTAGTATCCCAAAAATCCAAATATGGAAGATGATTGACCACCTGCGGAGTACTTGCATATGGACTACTGCCATTGTAGGCTGCTTGCGTCATACCCAGGTTCCTTGTGTCAACAATTGTCCGGTGCGGAATTCATTTAGATTAAAGGCACGTAGACGTTGTGGAGTATTCTGCACAGTCAATTGAACTGTTATGCTAAACACCGATGGTAACCATGCATAACCTTGGGCGTTAGTAGTGCCACCGGGTGCATTGCTGTTGTTAGCGGCCAGTGTTGGATTATTGATAGCATCAAATGTACTTGCAACAGCGCCGGCTGTTGCTGGAGTTGGTTGCGCAGTTACCAGAGTATTATTAGCCGAGGAACTGGTCCCTACTGCTACATAATCAATGTCTTTTGGTAATGTTACTGAAAATTGTGTTACGATCACCGGCAGTGCATTAAACATCCATTGACCGTAGGCATCAAACAGCAACACCGGTGGTGGTTGCCCGGGATTTTGTCCATTGCCAAAATCCATCTTGGTGACAGTTCTGAGAAAATGTATACAGGCCAATGCGTATATACCTTCTGACTGATTCTGTACCGTAAATTCACCTTCAACTGTTAATTTCAGTGCCGGAGTCTTGCTGTATGAGTAAAAATCTTGGTTGGCATGAACTATTTCCATAGCATTATAGATCACATCTTGGCTGTATGTGATCACAGGTTGATACGGAAACAACATGCCATTGGTGAGGTATAGTGGACTCAACAGGCCTCCTCCGCTGCCAGCACTTCCCAATATCTGACGCATGGCATTGGGCTTTGGGCGTAGTCTTACTCGCCTGCCTGCAGCATCATTGAGATTCTGCTGTGCTGGCGGCGGCGGGGGTATGGGTATGGGATTCAACGATTGTGGTTGGGGAGTTGCTGCTTGATTTGCAGATTGGCGGGCAATTACTGTACCAATATTTGTTGCACCTACTGGTGCAGCAGTTGCCTGACTAGAGGCAGAGACTGCTCTGTTAGATGCAGAGATTGCTGAACTTACTGCAGGAACCGCACTGGCGGATGCTGATATTGTTCCACCAGGTGGTGGTGGCAGGCCTGCAGCACCTGCAGAAGGATTTGGTGGAGCAGAGGGTTTGTCTTCACTGAATGGATTAAGTGATGTAAAACCAAGAAAACTCAAATTGTTGCCCCCCTACCATCTAATATTTAGCCTTGGCGCAGCCGGTGGTGAAAGACGGCTCTGCAATAGTTCACATTTGCAAATGTGAACCATCAGCAGATCTTATCTGTTGTTGTTTTTTAATCTTCCAAGCGGAAGTTGTTTTCCTTTAGGTCAACAGATGGATAGCGTGTTGACAAAATAATCCACACCAATATTGACAGAAATGCCTGCGCTAGATATATATAAGTAGTGGTGTAGCAAGAGAGCGATCTCGGGATATCTGGGTAGAAATACCGCAAAGACTCGGCAGGAAGTGTCGGGTCTGTAAAAAACTCGCCTGTGGACCGGAACTCGACCATGAGTAAGATTGTGGGTGTAAACAGAACTGGGATGAAGCAGGAAGCTGTGGGTGTTAACACCAACAGCACTTCATAGTCATTCTGTTAATCTACAAAGGAATATCATGGCAGTATCACCTCCCCCCATAAAAATAAAATACCTTACAAACAAGGAACTTTTAGAGGAGATACACCGTAGCAAAACCAGTTATTGTAGTTACCTTGACCCAACACATGCCAAATACGATTTCATAGTGTCTAGCAAGGCAGCTATAACTGAAACTCGCATCAATGATGCACGCAAGAAAAAACTGCTGGAACTGCAGACATTGGAGAAAAAAGAGCAGATAGGTCGCGGTGTTAAAGATTTCAAAAGCAAAATTTCAATCGATGATATTCCAATAGAAAGTATCGTTATCAGGGTCATGACACATGACCATATACCATTAAATCCTGACAAGATTGACAAAGCCAAAACTGAATCAGAGAGGCACATACGTTGTAATTTTCCCCCGTTTCAGCACTTTATACTTAGAAACAACCAATTGGAATGTGTTCTTAAGAGTCATTGGAAAGACGGTCTTGAGAACGGGTACTTCTGCAAAGAGCATGGCAAAATGACCAACAACCTTGCATTAATGTTTATGAAATTAGTCGAGCGTTATGGGCACAGGGGCAACTGGCGCGGATACTGCATAGCAGATGGTGACGAGGCGTTGACCCAGAGAGGTTGGCTGGGAATGAATGACATAAACGAATCCGATATTATACTATCATATTCCAATGGTAATTTGACATGGTCTAAGATCAAATCGATCTATCGGGGAGAGTATGATGGGCTGATGCATAAGATCACCAATCATATCACAGACATGCTGGTTACACCTGGTCATAAATTGGTAACCGATAATGGACTGATACCAGTTGAATATCTAACAGATGATAATAACGTAATCTTGATGGGTAACCCAGTCGATAATAATGTCATGCTGTATGATGATGCATTTGTTGAATTAGCTGGTTGGATAGTAACTGAAGGTAATTACGAGTTCAGTGCCAATGGAGAACTGAGATGCATTTACATCTGGCAAAAATCAGAGAAAAAAACAGATAGAATCAGACGCTGTCTAAATGATCTTGAGTATAGATTCTCAGAAACCATAGCAGAAAACAACACCTGCTTTGCTATTTGCCGTGAGCATTCGCAGGAATTCCAGAAGACTTTGATGTCCAAAGATTTAACTATGGAATTCATAGTTAATCTATCAGCAGATCAGAAGAATCTGCTGATAGATACTATAGTCAACAGTGATAGTTGCAGAGGCAGTAGGGCACGTAAATATATACAACAAAAGAAGGAACACATTAATGTGTTCCAGGCTCTTTGTGCATTAGCCGGACATCGAACAACCCATCATCTCTGCAAGGATTATTCGTATGGAGAGTTAAGGGAATTTTATAGGGTATCAGTAATCTCGCCGATCAAAAATAAAGTAAAGGTAAGCTCCTTAAACTTCCATGGGGGAAAGAGACATGGCCGAGGGTTAAGGAATAAAGACAAGATCAGTCATCCAAACCAACCAACTACCCAGTATAACGGTATGGTATGGTGCCCCGAGACTGAATACGGTTGTTTTGTAGTACGCCGAAACGGCAAGGTTTATCTCACAGGCAACACCTACATCGAAGAAATGAAAAGTCAAGCACTGCTGCAATTAAGTCAGGTTGGCCTGCAGTTCGATGAAAGTCGCAGTGAGCAGCCAAACCCCTTTTCATATTATACACAGACTATTACCAATAGTTTTATGCGTATATTAAACATTGAAAAGAAGAATCAAAACATACGCGATGACATATTGATCATGCACGGGTCTACACCATCGTGGACAAGAATGGTTGACAACGAACTTGCTCAAAAGAAAGAACCCTAGACATCACAGTTGGTGACTGGTTAAAGCCATCAATGGTTTACAGGTTTGGTTATTTTGGTATCTTGTGACCAATAGACAGTGATGTTAAAGTGAACTACGCAGACCACAGGGATAGATTATGGCTCAAGATCCAGACTTTTCGCATGTTGCCGTATTTACTGATCTCCATTATGGTATGAAAAACAACAGTAGAGAGCACAACGACTCCTGTGAGCGTTTTATCAAATGGATGATCCAACAGGCTGAAACTCGCGGTATAAAAACCTGTATCTTTGGTGGTGATTTTCACCACATGCGTTCTGCTATCAATATTTCCACTTTAAATTATTCTGTTAGTGGTTTACAATTACTGAATGATTATTTTGATCATACCATATTCATACTGGGCAATCACGATCTGTTCTACCGGGACAAATATGAAATCCACAGCATACCCTATATCACACAGTTTCCAAAGATCCGTGTTATAGACACTATGACAGAAATTGGCGATGTGGCTTTTGTGCCTTGGTTGGTGGCAGATGATTGGAAACGTGTACCAAAATTGAAATCGCCCTACATGTTTGGTCATTTTGAACTGCCGCGTTTCAAGATGAATGCTATGGTAGAAATGCCAGATCATGGCCTGTTGAATGCTACACATTTTGTAAACCAGCAGCAGGTATTTTCTGGACATTTCCATAAGAGACAAAACACAGGTAAAATATGGTATACTGGAAATGCATTTCCGCACAACTATGCAGATGCCTGGGATGATGATCGGGGCATGATGTTCTGGCGTCCTGGAGAAATACCAGAATTCCTTGCATGGCCTGAAGCACCTCGATATCGCACATTGTCGCTGAGTCAAGTGGTTGGGAATCCAACACATTATATAGACAATCGGACCTATGCTAAGATCACCATAGACATTGACACCAGTTACGAGGATATAAACTTCATACGCGAACTGTTGGAACGAGATCTAGGGGCACGCGAAGTGCAGATGATAGCAGCCAAAGTAGATGAGCAGGATAAACTAGATGCTGCAGATATAAATTTTGAAAGTGTCGACACTATAGTGATTAGCCATCTGCAGACTATTGACAGTGTGGCCATGGATAAGAATGAACTCATACGTATCTATCAGGAGATTTGACACTTGCTGACATTGAAAAACGTGACCATGAGAAATTTTCTCAGCATTGGCAATGTCACACAGACCGTTGAACTCAATAAAAACGGTCTAACTTTGGTATTAGGCGAAAATCTCGATCTTGGTGGCAATGGCTCAAGGAATGGTGTTGGAAAATCAAGTTTACTGAATGCTATATCATATGGTCTCTATGGTCAGAGCCTTACCAACATCAAGATCAACAACCTAATCAATCATATCAATCAAAAGAATATGATGGTGTCGATTGAATTTGAAAAGAATGGGCACCAGTATCGCATTGATCGCGGTAGGAAACCAAACTTTTTTCGATATGTAGTGGACAACACTAATATTGATGAAAGCACTGACGAAGCACAGGGAGAAAATCGAGAAACTCAGCGAGCCATTGATGAATTGCTGGGTATGAGTCACGCACTGTTCAAGCATGTAGTGGCTTTGAATACCTATACTGAACCATTTCTCAGCATGGGCTCTGGCAAGCAGCGCGAAATTATAGAAGAGTTATTGGGCATTACACAGTTGAGCCAAAAGGCTGATAATCTACGAGAATTGATCAGAGCCAACAAAGTCAGCATTGAACAAGAGGAATTTCGTATACGTACGATCAAACAAAGCAATGACCGTATACGTGCTACCATGGAAGATATTGATCGCAAGGCCAATGCCTGGGACAAAAAGCAAAACGATTTAATGACAGAATTAGCCAATGCCATTGGCGATCTAGAAACGCTTGACATAGCAACTGAACTCCAATCACACCGAGACCTTGAGCAATATCAACAATTGGCCACGGCAAAATTGCAGGTCAGCAGAGATCTGTCTATGAAAAACCGTCATCTTCAGCAGATCTCAAACCAGTTGGCTACGGCACTGGCCAATTATGACAGTGCAGTAAATCATGAATGTCCAACTTGCGGACAGGGCCTACATGATCTTCAACATGAAAAGATACGAGAAAACCTCGAAGCCAAGATAGTAGAGTTGGATGCCCAGGTTAATGCTGAACAGGCCGAAGTTGATACCAGCCAACATCAATTGGTTGAAATTGATTCTGTATTATCAACATTGATCAAACCAACCACCATGTATCAACGGCTAGAACAGGCATTAGATCATCGCAACACCCTGGATCAATTGATGAAAGATCATGAGAGGGCAGTAGATGCAGTAAACCCCTATCGAGATCAAAACATCAGTCTGGCCGATACCATGCAAGAAGTTGCTTATGATGATCTCAACAAGTTGATACGCGATCGCGAGCATCAAGAATTTCTATTGAAACTGTTGACCAATAAGGACAGTTTCATCCGCAAGCGCATCATCGATCAGAATCTAACCTATCTCAACCAGAGACTGAGCGAATATTTAGAAAAGTTGGGTCTACCGCATGAGATTAAATTTATCAATGACCTTTCTGTTGAAATCAGCCTTCTAGGCCAGGATTTGGATTTTGACAATCTCAGCAGAGGCGAGCGTACAAGATTGATATTGGGCCTTAGTTGGGCCTTCCGTGATATATTTGAAAATACCACACATGCAATTAATCTCGTGTTTGTTGACGAACTGCTGGATTCTGGTATGGATCCACAGGGCCTTGAAGGTGCTGTGGAGATATTGAAAAAAATGGAACGTGAACGCAGCAAGAACATCTTTGTAATTAGTCACAGAGAAGAACTGGTAAATCGTGTGACACAGGTACTCAGCGTGATAAAAGAAGGTGGTTTTACTTCGTTCAACTGGGACTATGCTCCGGCAGTTTGAGACGGTTTTGGGGCTTTATCACAATTGTTAAAATGATAACGCTTCATATTTCCCTGTCCCCCAGTTTTGTTGCAATGCGGACACGTCGCAGTTGCCTTCTTTTTACCTGTCACGGTTGCACTTAATTTCTTCTTCATTTCTTCTGATTTTGGCTTGCCTTTGGTAGCCTCACTAATATTTTCTTTCCATCTATTTTTTTCTTCATCAGTCATTTTATATGTACAGGGTCTGCCCCACATATGATTGTCTTGCCCCGTCCTCATACCTTTGTTTTTGTCACTGATCTTTTCTCGAACATCATCTGGTCTTGGTTTGCCAAACAACGGGTGATCTTCTCCAGTTTTTTTTGGACATGTTGCTAACATTGCTTTAATTTTGGCAGCCCTTACTGGACCATACATCTCATCATATGTCTTGCCTTTGTTCCGTGAATCAACCCCATGTAAGGAGTTGTTGTCACCTTGCGGGTGTTTATCCAGCCTAACCTGATAGTCTTCCAGGGTTGTTGGTCTATTGGATGATTGATTATCTCCTCGAAGATACCAATCTACGAACTCGTTTATTTCTTCTTGAGTTTTACGATCCCAGTAACTGTGGTTGTATGCTCGATGCTTTGCTCTTTGCTCTTCCGACAATTCATCCGGCGGTATAAATTTGACACCGTTAATGTTGCGATTGAAGTATTTTCGTGTTACACCATCAGCAAGGTATGCCCTTAATACATCTTCCGTTACATGCGCAACAATCTCAGCGTAATGCAATGAACCTTTGGTTTTATGAAGAGACTGGATTTGAAACCGATAGTTGTCCTTCCCCTTTTGTGTTATTACTTCATTCAAATGAGTTGAGGAACTTGTGTAGGTCTTCCAATTTGATTCAGACTTGATATGTTTACGATTTTGTCGACCCTTGATTACCTTGCGTTTTACTTTGGTAAATTGTTTCTTACCTATATATTCTCTCCCAGTATCAAGTTCGATTACACGATATACGAACCCAAACCATTCATCTGGATTAAATGTAAAGGTACATTCCCAATGCCCTATATCCATAGTAAGCTCCTATATTTAACATAGTATTTAGTGGTGGAGTCTTTTTAAGCGTTTAATTAAATAAGAATTTGGCAATTTTCACTGCTTCACTTTGCCGCTGTTGCATGTGATGCTCATGTTAATCCTTGGCATATGCTTTGTTTAGGCAGTTTTCACCAGCTCGTTGACTTTCATCATCAGCAACCATACACTAACAACATGATGAAACAGCAACGCACTCAGTCCACTGATAGAAAAAACAACGCACCGCGCCACCGCGTGGTTCATCAAAAAAACTTTGAAATTGATCTTGACCCAAACCTTGCTAGTGATCTTGGATTTTTTATCCAGCAGGAACTGCTCTACTATAATTCACTAGTGGAAAATCTCACGCCAAGGCTGCGCGCCTACCCAAAAGATCTAATGAGCATCAAAGATAGAGAAAAGTCACTCTGGGATGCATGTGCAGAGCATGCTATAAATCCACAGAAACTTATTGATAATCCACTCGAAACGTGGCCAAAACATTTGGTCTACATGCACAAGATACTCTACGATACTGCTAATCAGATCAAAGTTACTCCAAGTTTGATCAATATCTGTGCTGTGGCTGCTGCGCCTGCAAGACTTCATGCAAATGTCCGTAAGGCTATGGCTTCTGAAGTGTTGAAATATATGATTGGCCAATCTGACATTTTGCTTGCAGCAATGAAGACCGATACCATGCGGGCCCCAATGCAGATGCTGCAGACACATAATATTGACAGCAAGCGTCACCTTCAAATACCAAAAAGCCTAGTCAAGATCAGTTATGATCCGGAAACCAATGCCAGTAGTATTTCAAACCCCTACTGCAGAAAACCTTTTGTAATACCAGGATTAGATCTACGAGAAATAGTCTATCGTATGTTGATCATCAGAGCACCTCATCCAAGTACCAACACACAGAGATGGCAAGTGGATTTCAAAGAAGCACAAACTGGGTATCTACTGAATCTTACTGACCATGTAGAACGCAAACGACGCGGATAGTGCGCAGCAGTTAAAGCATTCCGCCCTTTTTCTTTGGATCCATGGCTTCGTAATGTTTGGTTATGACTTTTGATAAGATATCACGTTGTTCACCACTGAGCATGTGCGCTTCGCTGAAACTTAGTCCACCTTGCATGTAAAAACTCAGCATGGCCAACTCATTTGTGATGGCCTTGCGATTTTTTTCCATAATATCCAGCATCTGTCCAATCAGTTTTGGATCGCCCGTGGAGAGCGTTTGCCGAAAAAACTTGATGGATCAAATGCCAATGCATCCTCCCAGGTATGTGCACAAGAGCTGCACTGCACTGTGATTGATTTCATCACGCCAACTTTGTTGATCTTGTCAACTGCTTCTATTACCATATCTGCTTGAGCCTTGCTGATACCCATCAACCATTCGTTGATGTGTTCTCGATCGTTTACCGTGATGTTTTGTTTTACCATCACAATCTTTTCAATACTGCGACTCACTAACGAAAAAGTCAGTCGACTGAGACGTTCAACGCTTTGTGCCATCAAACCTGCTTTGGCAATTTCGTCAATGGATTCTGATTGTGCGGCAATGGCACGAAATGCCTTTTCTTCTTCAAACTCGCGTTTCATAAAGATCTGTCGCATTTCAAAGTCATAGGGTGTTACGTGCACAATGAGATCACTACCAAACCTTATGGTCAAATCGTCCTCATTGATGGTTGTCATAGTATCGAGTAGGTATTGGCAATTCATCTCATAACTGTTTTCGGTCTTGCATTGTGGACAGGTTTTGTCGTAGTCTATTTTGCCGTTGTTGCTGGCTGATTTAATGGCTACAAACAGCGCTTCTAGATCTGGCAGCATAAACCTTTTGGCATTCTTAATACCGGGTGCACAGTCTCTTACCACAGTTTCCAGAGCCTGTCCATTCAACATGGCATCTGGAGTGTTCAACATGATGTCATTGAGAGCACTCAGCGGATAGACTGCTATCTGTTGTTCACTGGTCATTTCAACCTCATCATTGCGGTACCATCGACCTTTAGTTGGTAGATTGAGATACATGGCTGGCTGACGGAAAAACTGCTGTAATGGATTTTGGGCCATTTTTACCTCTATAAATATGATGTACAAACATATTTACCAACATTATCTACGTGGTTAATTTGGTAATGAAAGAAAACTGATGGCCGTCCAGGATGTAAGCATTGTAAAGATTGACAACGTTCCGCCATGGGCCACGGCCAGGACACAGGAATCTATAGATGCTAAAATTGCCAATAGCAACAAATTACTGGGTATCATTGCCAAAAAAGACAATGATGCACTTGCAGATCAAATCAATGCGTTGACTGGTGAAGTCAAAGCAGCGGCCGATCAGCAAGACAAACAGGATACCGATCAAAGTAGAAACCAAAAAGAAAGCATAAAATTAAACGAGTATCAACAGAAATATCTACGGGAGACTATATCTAGCGGTCTTAAGGGCATAGCAACATCTACCGATCCAAAAAGCCTACTGGGAAGTCTATCTGGTGCATCAAATGACGTAGCTAGACAACTTCAAGAAACCTCCCCGGGATTGAGCAAATTGGCAGGAGGTCTAGCAGTTGTTGCCACATCAGCTGCTGCATTGTATGAACGATTGGGGTCTCTTACCACATCAACCACTTCTTTGTATGCCACAGGTTTGGTATTCAATGGCGGCATGCGCGGGCTGGCAGAAGCTGCCGATTCGGCTGGGTTGAGTGTTGAAACATTTGCCAAAGTTATGAGCAAATTTGGTGCGGTGGGGGCAACACTGGGCGTAACACGGCTCGGTGAAATCAACAGCCAGTTTTTGCAAATGACACATCTTGGTGCTGACCTCATGATGAGCCAGGAACAAGCCAGTGATGGTTTCCTGCAAACTGTTGAAATCATGCGTAATTCTGGACATTTGGTTAGTATGACCAATCAGCAGATTGCCCAGCAAGGCAAAAACATGCTGGTGAGTTTTAACGAATTGGCTGAGGCAACAGGTAGAAATCGTGACGAGATACTTAAGGCAGCCGCAGATATACGCAAGATTCCGGATGTTGATACCATACTGCGAGGTATGGATCCAGATGCTGCACAAAAACTAGGAGAAACCTTTAATCATGTGAGTGCGGTATTTGGTGATCAGGGCGGCAGGGCTATCGCAGAAATGATATCCAAAGTCAATCTTGCCAATGGCAGTTTTGGTCTTCTGGATGACAATATGGCCACTGCGGTGAATCAAATTCCTGGACTTGGACAGGCTGTGCAGGATGCTGCCAAGGGCATACCCGGTGCAGTGGAAAGAATGGCAGGCCTACTGAATGGTCCAGATGCCAAACAGATCATCAAAAATCTCAGCGTTGGTGCTCCAGAAGTAGCACATGCACTGCAGCAAATGAGCGCCAGTTCTCGACAGGCCGCTGATGCTCAGGACCGTCTCAATAAAATGTCGCCAGATGAACGTCGGGCAGCAGAAAAGGCCAAAAAGGAATTAGAACAACAGACTGCGAGGCAAAATGCCATAAATGCATCATTTGCTAGGTTTAGCAATTCTTTTGACAAGGTCGCAATTGCTCTTAGCAGTACCCTGCTTCCGGTTATTGATTTTATATCAGCAGGATTTGAAAAAGTTGGAGCCATTATATCCGGTATTTCATCTCTTGGTGGAGGATCTTCTTCTTTGGCTGCTGTAACTGGTATTGCCACCACCGCAGCAGTACTTTTAATAGTAAAAAAGGTGGCAGGCAGTTTGATGGGGGGCGCCGGAGGTTTGCTTGGCAAGTTAATGAAATTTGGCGCAAAGAACGACAAATCTAGCGATGCGGCGGGTGGCGGTGGATTATTAGAAAGTCTTGGTAAAGGTCTTGGAGGTATAGGGCAAGGCATCAAAGGGCTGGGCAAGGGTGCCGGTGAAGCCATTTATGAGATTTTCAAAGGTATTGGCATGGGTCTCAAGGAAATGGCCTCCCCAAAAGTGTTTGTGGGTCTCTTGGCCATGGGATTGTTTGCAGGCGAGATATGGCTGTTTGCCAAAGCTATGAAAGAATTTGAGGATCTGTCCTGGGAAAGCATGGCCAAAGCAGCAGTGACCGTGGGTGGTTTTCTAGCAGTAATGGCTCTTGCACCATTTGTAATGGAACCTTTTGCCATAGCAATTGCCGCCGCAGCTGCTACCCTTGCGGCCGCTTCTCCTGCCATTGTTATTGGACTTGGAGCGCTTGGACTTGGTTTGTTGCCAGTTGCATTGGCATTGCGCATAGCAACACCTGCATTTGAAGCATTTGGTGATGTCATAAGCAAGACATTTTCTGGTGTTGCCGGCATCATCACCGCAGTGGGCGATTCGATAGCCAATGTTTTCAAAGCTATTTCTGGAGTGGATTTCAAACAGATGCTGACCGCAGGAGTGTCCATCTCAGGACTGGCAGCCAGTTTGTCAGCCGCAGCAGTGTTGGCACCTTTGGTTTGGTTTGGGTCAAAGGTAATGAGCAATGCCATTGGCACCCTTGGAGAATCAATCAAGTCATTTGACGATTTGGTTGGACCAGCAGGCATGAGTGCTTTTGCCACAGTATTAGATGAGATGAATAAACTTGACAGCAGTGGTGTAGCACAGGCTGCACAGGGTTTCAACAGCATTTCATTGCTGGCAACCACCTTGGCTGATGCTATGTTTATGGCTCCTGCAATAATGGTCGGGTCAGACATAATGTCTTCGGCCATTGAAAATTTAGGAAAGGCCGTTGGCACAGCAGTCAAAGAATCTGGACCAGGTTTTGAAACTCTAGTTACTGGGTTTGAAAGGCTTGCAAAAATAGCAGGCAATGGTTTGCTGCAGGCATCACTAGGCATAGATGCCCTAGGCAAGGTCTTTGCAGGTAATCTGTTTGGATCCACACAGGGCCTGTCAAAACTTGGCACGTTTTTTGAAATGCTTGCCAAAAACAAAGCCAATATCGAGTCAGGATCGCAGGCAATTAGAGTTCTTGGTAGATTGGACATTACTCGGGAGGGAGTCGAAGGAATTGAAGCACTGGGACGCATGTTCTCAAACAGTTATATCTGGGAAAAAGGACTAAGTTCGGCTGATACAAAAAATGTTGAAAAACTAGTGGCTTTGATGTCGGCCTTGGGAACTGATCAATCAGCATTGATCAGAGGTTCTATGTCATTGGCAATTCTTTCTTCTGTAAATATAAACAAGGAAACCGTTACTGGTCTGTCGACATTTGCAGAAATGTTTAACAACAGTTACTGGCTGGTTGGATCTGGTCTTGACAAGGCTGATCTTAAATTGGTAACCAAACTTGGAGAAATTTTTGGTTCATTGGGAAACCAAGCAGCCAATTTCAATGCTGGGGCAGCTGCTCTTGATGCTATTTTGCAACTAGATCTCACTGCTGAAAAAATCAAAGGTTTTTCAGCTCTGAGTGAGTTTTTCATGACCAGTCATATGATATGGAATTCAGACGTTGGTGATGTGAAACCAGAAAATATCAAAGCATTTGCCAACATCTTCGAAGCTCTGGGTGATGCACAGGTTGATATTGTACGCGGTGCATTGTCTATAGCAGCACTTACTTCGTTTGATTTTAGTGAAGAAAAAGCCAAAGGTCTGTCCGGGCTTGCATATATGTTTGAGAGCGGAACGCGCACAGGGCTCAATCATGTTGACATGGGCAACGTAGATGTATTTGGTCAAATCTTTAAAAAATTAGCAGATAACGGTGCAACAATTACTGCTGGATCCAATGTCTTAGATGCACTAAGCAGTGTTGATCTTTCTGAAGACAAAATAAAAGGCATAACTTTTCTAATCAATTTCTTCAGCAGTAGTATCAAACCAAATTTTGCCAGTATTGACAATTTTGTTCAAATTTTTACCAAACTTGGTGATGCTCAAGCCAGGATAATCAGTGGTTCTTTGTCATTGGTGTCACTGAGCAGTATAAATGTTAGTAAAGAACAAGTTGATGTCTTGACGCAAGTCATCAAAATATTAGACAGCGGCACAACAGGTAACAACATAGACGGACTCCTGAATATTTTTGATAAGTTTGCTAGTTCCAGTGCATTAATTATTGCTGGTGTTGACAGCATGAATTACATGGGTAATCTAGATCTCAACAGAATATCCAATATCATGGATCTCATAACAGCATTTACCGGCAGCAGCATGACTGGATTAAGTACGCCGGCGCCAGCAAGTAATATCAGACTGCCGAGATCAATTGCTGACAGCCAACAAGACCAACTTACGGATGTTGCAACACCACCGGTTACGCCAGTTGTCCCGGTCAGTGTATTAAATGATGCCACAGTGGAATATTATGCAAAAACCACTATGCAATTCAACAAGATGATAGAGGTTCTGGAAAGAATTGAATCAATATCCATTAAGGTCAAAGACAACATAAGTGACGCCAACGATGACATTGTTGATGCGGTCAAATCTATCAGCGGCACACTCTTTTAATCTTTCAAGACAAAGTCTGTTGGCCTTTAGGACAACAATGGCATTTATATTCACAACTCACCACTATATATGGTGGTAAATACTAGGGTATAATATTGGATGGGTATATTAAATGGCATCATGGAAAAAATACTTTTCAGCAGTACCGTCTCAGTCGCGTTTAAACCAACGACTGTCAGTTGAAAGCCAACGATCAGAAGGGGTCAATGCCAGTTCTGGGGCCAAATACTCAAGTTATTTGCCAGAAGTTTACAGTGGAGCGCCCAATCGTATCGAACGGTATGTTTCATATGAGCAAATGGATCTTGATTCTGAAATCAGCAAAGGTCTTGATGTTCTAGCAGATTATTCAGTGCAGAACTATGACATCAGAGACCAGCCATTCCAGGTGGTCTACAACGACAACATGACTGAAACTGAAATTGGCCTACTGAAAGACATGCTGAGACAGTGGTGTAAACTGAACCGTTGGCACCAACGACTGTGGCGGACATTTCGTAGCACATTGAAATATGGCGACCAAATTTTTGTTAGGGATCCAGAAACTTTCAAGTTGATTTGGATAGATCCGGCCAAAGTTGAAAAAATCATTGTCAACGAAGACAAAGGCAAAAGTGCACAGCAATATGTTATCAAAGATCTAGATCTCAACTTGACCACGCTGGTGGGCACCAACATGCTGATACACGATCAGTATAGTTTTCCGGGTGGTTATCCACGCAGCAGCAATCCTGCGGCTGGTGCAGGCACTATCAATTATGGCACACCCAGTAGCCCTGGCAGCCGCACCAGCAGATTCAACATACAGCCAAACGAGTTGGCAGTTGATGCTGCACATGTTGTGCATCTCAGTCTCAGTGAGGGTATGGATAGTCAGTGGCCGTTTGGAACCAGCATATTGGAAAGTATTTACAAGGTCTACAAACAAAAGGACCTATTGGAAGACTGCATATTGATATATCGTGTGGTTCGCGCACCAGAACGCAGAGTTTTCTACATTGACACAGGCAGCCTGAGTGGTCCAAGAGCACAGCAGGTAATAGAACGCATGAAAAATGAAATCTATCAACGACGTATACCAAACCGTACTGGCGGAGGTCAGTGTCTTGATTTAGATACCGTTATTCCACTTCTTGATGGCAGATCTGTGACATTATCTAAATTAATTAGCGAATTTAATAATGGAAAAACAAATTGGGTTTATTCAGTTGATGTTAAAACTGGCGGTATTGTACCTGGTTTGATTTCTTGGGCAGGTATCACACGTAAAAATACTCAAGTTATCAAATTGACATTAGATAATGGCGAAATGTTGATTGTTACACCAGATCATAAGATTCCAATATTAGGAAAAGGCAATATTCAAGCCAAAGATATTGAGATAAATCGAGACAGTTTGATTAGTTTTAATACTAGAACTAGATCAATAACCAACAATAACAGTCATGCAGATCCTCAATATCATCAGATATTTGATCATGGTACAAAAGATTGGATATTTACTCATCGTATGGCTGCAAATTATTTCAAATCAATTGGGTTACAGAACGAGTTAATATATGACCGACCAGTTGTTGATGGTATCTCAGTAAACACTATGCTACCATCACTTGGTTATTCTTGGTTGGCAGATTTTAAAAATAAAGCGTTAAATTTTAATCACAAAGTTGTTGCTATAGAATGGTTGGACGACAACAGGGATACCGGTACTATAACCGTTGATGGTAAAGAAATTTATCATGATTTTCATAATTTTGCAACCAACTCGGGGGTGTTTGTTTGTAACAGTATACTTGACGCAGCCTACAGTCCCATTGCTATCAACGAGGATTTCTTCTTGGCCCAGAACAGTGAGGGCAAAGGGACTAGAATTGAAACACTACCCGGCGGTGAAAATCTTGGCCAGATTGACGATTTAAAATACTTCAATAACAAAATGATACGTGGTCTAGGTATCCCCAGTTCATATCTACCAACTGGCCCAGAAGATGGTACCACTGCCTATACTGACGGCAAGGTGGGTACAGCATATGTCCAAGAATTTCGTTTTGCCAAAGTCTGTCAACGATTACAGAATCTAATGACTCCTATTCTAGACAAAGAGTTCAAGATGTTTGTCAAATCTCGTGGTATTGAGATATCCAGCGACGAATTTGATCTAAAGATGTGGGAACCGCAAAGTTTCTCTCAATATAGGCAAATGGCGCTGGATTCTGAACAGATTGGTGTGTTCAGCAGTCTTATCCAGACAGATGCTGCCAAATATATCAGCAAGCGTTTTGCTTTGAAACGTTATCTCAACTGGACTGATGAGGATATATTGGAAAACGAACGGCAGTGGAAGGAAGAAAATGCCAAGAAGGTGACTGACAAAATAGGTGTAAAGATAGGTGCTGATACTAAACCTGGTCTCAACAGTGTTGGTATCAGACCCAATTCTGATACCGCAGCGGAACCAGAACCCAGTGCAGATGGTGAAAATGCGCCGGATGACTCTACAACAGCATAAATATACCAGAGGAACCACATGAACGCCAACGAAATTGACCCCAGTTATCGCGATATAAATCAGGATAGGCTCATGCAGCGCCAGACTACTGATAGTCGCAAACCAACAATAACCCTGACTGTGCTTAATAAATTGAAAAAGATGAGAGCCGCCAAGGACCTAGAGGAACTCATGAGGGGCGACTTCTTAGAAATCATCTATTCAGACCAAGCTGCAGATAGCGGAGGCATTTAATGCCCTATAACATCAACAACTATTGTGGCAGTTTTCTAGTCAGTGTACAAAACAGTACGATCTGTACAACCAGCACCAGTCTTGGTCTAATAGGACAAAATTCGGTAAATTTTGGTCTGGCTTTGAATGAAAATTTTGTCTATCTTCTGCAGAATTTCAGCAGCAGCACACCGCCAGCCAGTCCAATACAGGGACAGATCTGGTACAACAATGTAACAGCGGTTATGAATTACTACGATGGTCAGCAATGGCATGTTTTGAGTCCACCGTTTGATGGAGATGCAGGTACCGCACAGGTATTGATCACCGCAGTGAATCCTCAGGTAGAAGTCACTGTGATTTTTTCAGCAGGATTGATTGTCAGTGCAGTCAGTCATTTTGCCCTGAGTCCTGCCAGTCTACCATTGTATGCGCAGATAGGCGATATCAATTTTCCGTTCCAGTCTAGATTTCCATCGGGTATCAGTCCAGGCATTACTCTGGCTACAGATTCACATGGTTACAAGTTTGCAGGCACAGCTACAAGTGCAAACGTTTTGGCCACAGGTCGGTGCATCACTCTGCAGGGATCTGTCACAGGCAATGTAACATTCAACGGCAGTAACAATGTGGTATTAAATACCACATTGATAAATGCTTTGAATGGTTCCGTAATTGCCAATTCCAGTGTTACATCACTACCAAATTGGTTTACCAATGTCTATGTAAATTCAAACGGTGTGGTTTCTGACGCAACAGCATTGATCGATAAAGATGTCTACAATGCACTGGGCTATACTCCGGCCAGTATCATATTGTTCAACGGTGATGTACATGGTAATACCGTCAGCAATGGCACCACCTGGACTGGCAATATTTTTATCAACAATCAGGCAAATATCACACCGGGCTATTACAGCAACATCTATGTAGGACAAAATGGCCTGGTGGTAGCTGCCAACAACAACAATGCAGTACCACTACAGGGCATAATACTATGGGCCAATCCGGGACTGCTGCCAACCGGTTGGGCTCTGTGCAACGGACAGACGATAACATTGCCCAACGGACAGACACTAATTACTCCCGACATTCCCGGAATTAATGGAACTGTATATATCATCAATATAGGGATCTAGTTTTTCCTAAAATCTACATTTTTTACCGTTGATAAACAGCGATATAGCCGTTCGTCTTAAATAAATGCGAGTCTGTCTTACACCAATTTAACAAGGAGCGTGAAATGACTAGTAATCCAAAGTTGTCAAAGGTTCTTGAATATCTCATCAAGAATGACGAAGACAAAGCCAAAGAACTTCTACACCAAGTATTTATTGAAAAGGCCCGTGCAATTCATGAAGAAATGATGGGACACGACGACATGGAAGAAGACATGATCGGCGGTTCTGGCGACATGGGCAAGGATTTTAGACACAGTGTGAATGCTCGTCGCAAGACACGTGATCAATATGCCGACGACATCAACTCAGATCTAAAACACATGCATGACGAAATTGATTTTGAAGAGACCATAAACGAAGACAGCATGATGGAGTGCGAAGTCAACGGCCGTCCAGTGGCTATAGAAACCATTGAAGTCGACAGCGACACCGGCAGCGACGAAGTCTATGCTGCCTACGCAGAGTTTGAGGATGGTCAACCACTGAGCATGGCAGAACTTGATCGACTCACTGACAAGTATGCTGATGAACTCATGAGCATGTCCCGCAAGAAAATGTTCGAAGGCGATGACATGGAACTGGACATTGAAGACAGTGACGAAGACCATGACGAAGACCATGACGACGACGGTGACGAAGACCATGAAGATCATGAGAGAATCATGAACAAGATGGGCGATCTTCAAACTGCACTGGCCGAGCTCAAATCTGAGTTTGAAAAACTAGAAGCCCAAGAGCACGGCGACGACGAAGAAGAAGAAGCAGACGAAAGTTGGGAAATGGACGACGAGTTCGATGACATTGCTGAAAGTCTTGATCTTGAAGTTGTAGTCAAAGATATGGAAAAAACCATTCCTGCCAAAGACGTTGGTGCAGCATCCAGCGGCATGAGCGACGGCAACATGGCTCGCAGTCCAACACCTCCAACTCAGACCACACGTTTTGGAGCCAAACCGGTTGAAATTGGTGCAGGTCCAGATCATCGCGGATATGATCGTGAGCCTGCTCCCAAGAGCAACATGGATGCCATGAAGATAGCTGATCCAGATATGGGTGCTGATAATCGTCGCAAGACTTTTGAAAAAGGCATGTCAAAGATGGACAAGCAGGGCAACAAGCCCGATGCAGCGCTCAACAAGACTGCAAAGGAATTTGGTGCTGATACAGTTGGCAAGATGAGCCCCCTCAGCAAAGGCGGCGACAATCTCAAGTAACTGCCGGCTATGCCAGGGAGAAATCACCTCCCTGGCATTTTTTGCAATTCTAGACGCTTAAACGTCAGTAAATGCAAGAAGTCGTTAAATAAAACTGCGCGCCAATCAAGGTAATAATGGAATGACCAAACACAACATACTGATCGAGCACTTGAACTATGATTCAGCTAGAGCCGAGGTCATCATGGAAGACGCTGTCAACCAAGGCGGTGTCAAAAATGTCTACATGAAGGGCATCTTCATCCAAGGTGACCTTCGCAACCACAATGGTCGTGTGTATCCAATACATGAAATACGCAAGGCTGTTGAAAATATCAAAGAATCCATTACCAAAGATTCTGGTGTGTTGGGTGAATGCGACCACCCACAAGAACTACAGATTCACCTAGATCGCGTAAGCCACAAAATTACCGATATGTGGATGGATGGGCCCAATGGATATGGCAAGTTGCAGATCTTGCCAACACCCTGCGGCAACATCGTAAAAACGCTGCTGGACTGCGGGATCAAGCTGGGTGTCAGCTCTCGCGGATCTGGCAATGTTGATGACAACGGTCGAGTGTCAGATTTTGACATGTTGACAGTTGATATAGTGGCAAAGCCAAGTGCGCCTAATGCTTATCCCACACCTATGTATGAGGCAATCATGAACCGCAAACATGGCTACAAGATTCATGAACTGGCCGAAAGCATGCGACATGATTCAGTGGCACAACAGCACCTGAAGAAGATCCTGCTGGGCTGGGTCGATGAATTGAAACTTTATTAAGGAGTAGTGTCCTATGGAAAAGGAAATAAAAGACCTCCTGGAAAATGAAGTACTTGGCAATGATGTCAAGACCGCACTCCAAGAGGCCTTTAACAACAAGGTCAAAGCAGCGGAGCAAAAACTCCAGGAAGACTATGCCGTTCGCTATAACAACGACAAAGCACAGCTTGTTGAAGCCATGGACATGATGCTGAGTGATGCTATTCGCGCTGAATTGAGTGAGTTTGCAGAAGATCGTTCTGCACTGATTCGTCAGCGTGCCAAAACGAGTAAGGCAATCCAAGAAGCCAAACAGCACTACAAGACCAAGATGAACGAACATGCAAAGATGTTGAATTCATTTGTGGCCAAGCAGCTGAAAAGTGAAATTGCAGAATTCGTTGAGGATCGCAAGACCCTCACCGCACAGCGTCGTGAACTGGCAGAAGAACTGCGCACCATCAAGGAAAGCAGCCAGCGTGAGATGTCATCTCGCGTCAACAAGTTGGAAGGATTCGTTCTCAAGCAGCTCAGCGAAGAAATCGCAGAGTTCCATGCTGATAAAAAGGCATTGATTGAGCAACGTGTAAAACTTGCTCAAGAAGGCAAGAAAAAGATCTCTGAAGCACAGAACAAGTTTATCAATCGCGCTGCCAAGGCCGTAGACAAGACCTTGAACGAAGTGATCAAAACTGAACTGGTGCAGTGGAGAGACGACATCAAGGTTGCTCGTCAGAACAACTTTGGACGCCGGATCTTTGAAGCAGTGGCTGCCGAATATATGGCCAGTTATCTGTCAGAAGGCAGCGAAGTAAAGAAGCTGAACCGTCAGCTTCAGGAGCAGAAAGCAGAATTGGCTATGGCTCAGTCCAAGATCAACGAGCAGACAAAGCTCGTAGAATCAGCCAATGCACGGGCACGTTCTGCTCAAGATCGCATACTACGAGAAGAGACTCTAAAGGATCTACTTTCTCCGTTGTCACGCGATAAAAAAGCCGTGATGGAAGACATGTTGAGAGAAATCAAAACAGCGAATCTAAAGGAAGCCTTTAATCGCTATCTACCAGCACTGGTCAACGGTACACCAAGTTCTCAGGGCAAGGTCAACCTTGCTGAGAACGCAACCCCAAAAAATGTCGCTGTAACTGGTGACAGACTAAACAACAACAAACTCGCCCAAGCAGTGCAAGCAGAATCTCGAGACGAACACAGCGATCTCGGCATGATACTTCACCTCGCCGGTATAAAGCATTAAGGAGCTATAAAATGAGTAAGAACCTTTTCGAAACACATTGGACGGCTACCAAGACCGCCCTCTGCGAAGGTCTAACCGGCAATCGCAAGAAGGTCATGGAAGTCGTGCTTGAGAACACACGCAAGGACCTACAGGCCAAAAGTGGAATACTGTTTGAAAGTGCAACACCAGGTGCTACCAGCGCTGGCAACGTGGCCACTCTCAACAAGGTGATCCTCCCAGTGATCCGTCGTGTGATGCCCACAGTGATTGCCAACGAAATCATTGGCGTGCAGCCAATGAGTGGTCCAGTTGGACAGATTCACACACTGCGCGTACGCTATGCTGACACATTTGGTACCCCAACTCCAGTGGTTGCTGGTAGCGAAGCACTCAGCCCATTTGATATTGCACGTTTCTATTCTGGCAACGGCAACAGCACCTATCCCGCTGCTGCACCAGTCAGCGTGCTGGAAGGAACTGCTGGTAAGCGTTTGAACATCCAGATTCTCAAGGAAACAGTTGAAGCCAAGACACGCAAGTTGTCAGCTCGTTGGACCTTTGAGGCTGCACAGGATGCACAGGCTCAGCAGGGCATTGACATTGAAGCAGAAATCATGGCTGCGTTGGCTCAGGAAATAACCGCAGAAATCGACCAGGAAATTCTGGTTAGCCTGCGCACATTGGCTGGTACAACACTGACCTACGATCAGGGTGCTGTTTCCGGTACTGCTACCTATGTTGGTGATGAGCATGCTGCTCTTGCAGTGCTGATCAACCGTGGTGCAAACTTGATCGCTGCACGTACACGCCGTGGTGCTGGTAACTGGGTTGTGGTTAGCCCAACCGCTCTTACCATTCTGCAGAGTGCTACAACTTCAGCGTTCGCTCGTACCACAGAAGGCACCTTCGAAGCACCAACCAATACCAAGTTCGTTGGTACACTGAACAACAGCATGCGCGTGTATGTTGACCAGTATGCTGCTGATGACACCAACGTGCTGGTTGGCTACAAGGGGCCCGGCGAAATCGATGCGGCTGCGTATTATTGCCCGTATGTTCCGCTGACAAGCTCAGGCGTGATCATTGATCCTTCCACTTTTGAACCAGTGGTCAGCTTTATGACACGTTATGGTTATCTTGAGCTAAACAACACTGCGTCAAGCCTTGGCAACGCAGCTGATTATTTGGCTGGTATCGGGATAAATACTGCCCATTTGAAATTTTTATGAATCCTTTGTTTTCAATGGGTTACAAGGTCCATTGAAAACAAATTTCATAAAACTAAACAAGTCAACCCCGGGGTTAATCCCGGGGTTTTCTTTTGAAGATGTCACAACAGTATTCTTCCAAATAATTGTTTGTCAAATCCCTGTCTATCAGGGGTTCAAGGAATCTCGTTCATGTTCATGTTGGATCCCATCAAATGTTTCTCTTTTTCAAGGGTGAAAAACAGCTCTCTTATTTCGTCGATGTTGGAGACCAGTGATTCCGGATTGACATGTTGATCAGCAGTTGTGACCTCAAGGGATTCTTGCATCCCCGGCAGGTGTCCAGTTATGGCATCCTCAAATGGAACCAACACACCCCTGCCGCTTGCGACCAACCAGTCCTGCATGGCACTGACCTGCTGTAGTTTCCAATATTGGTATGAAAACATCGCACCATCGATGTTGATTATCGAGCTATGAGTTTCTCCGTCTGGATTTCTGTTGTACCATACCAGCATCCTGCTGATCAGTTGATCCCAGTTGTTTCGGCGTGGACACAGCCAGAAATGATCTCGATATTGCCACATCATCATCGGAAAAAGGCTGACATTTTCGTGCCAGAGGGTGATGACGTATTTACGATGGGATGTGTTGATCGATGAATGCCGACGCATGGTTTCAAGAAGATGCCGATATCCCTGGCGGCCTGGATTTTCCATGTTTTTTAGATATCGCGTTTGTTGATCGTCGGCTGCCATGCGCACCGTTTGTGCCCCTTCCATACGGCTGGTCCATGTATCATACCATTCACCGTGTGAATGATAGCCTTTTTGTTTCAGGAATGACGCTATCAGCTTGCTAGCACATCGCGGATATCCAAATATCACCATGCGATGGTGATCCATAAGATTGAAGACTTTTACCATCTCAAATAGTTTCACCATCGTGGATATTGTATCATGTGAATACACATATGGTCAAGTGAATACCAGCATGAGGAAACTGGCATTTATTATTCATGCTCTTGGTTAGATACAGCAATATTGACCATTTCACCAAGCCCTTCTTGATAAATAATTTTATGAACATAAGATCAATCATCACGATTTTGGAAACCATCGAGTCATCAGAAGAAACCCATCATGGTGACGAATTTTACAAAGCCTATGGCAATCTTCCTTGGCCAGAAGACTCTGAACTATTGGAAGCAGAATATCACGGACACAAGGTACCACTTGGCAAGCCCATGCGAGGGGATATCAAGAAATTCAAAGTCTATTTGAAAAAAGGCGATCGTGTGGTCAAGGTCAACTTTGGCGATCCCAACATGCGCATTCGACGAAGCAATCCTAAGGCACGCAAGAGTTTTCGAGCAAGACATCACTGTGAAAATCCGGGATCTCGATACAAAGCTCGTTATTGGTCATGTCGTAATTGGTAACCATGCAGCTCTAAGTTTTTTCTATTACGGCTAGTATATCATCCACAGTATTGGCTATCAAATGATTGGCCATAACATGATCATATGCAGCTGCTACTGGAAAATCTAGAGTGTCCCATTTTTTCAGCAGATAGGCAAATTCTCCATTGGTTTGATAGGTTTTGCCATAGTCCTGCAGGAGAGCAGCTCCTGCTATCCTTCGTGCTATCCACGGTGTGCGGTTCAGCATGGCTTCTAACAACACAAGACCAAAACCTTCTGTATAACTGTGCATGATCACACAGTCGGCTTCGCTCATAGCACTGAGTACGTCTGATCTATCATCCAACAGCAGGGGCAAAACTGCTGCACTGGGTTCTGGCATGAGGTTCATGCGGTTGTCATAACCAGTAGTGACCAACACAGCATTGGGCATGCGCGTTATAGTCCAAAGCCTCGCCAGTTCCTGCATGGCCTTATTGGGCCAATAGCCGCCGCAACTCAAGAACATTCTGGTATTGATGCCATGCCTAGCTTTGAAACCTGGTCGCCCTAGACAGTCTCCGGCAGTGACACCATGCCGGATCCTTACTGCTTTGTGACCAACGCCGTGTAGGGCACAATGATCCCAGTCTTGTGCAGTGCTGCAGCCCAGCCAATCACAATCCTGTAGAGCCTGTAGACACACTGCACTTTGGCTGGGCAATACCAACAGCCATAACACGGGGCTGGCAATCACCGTGGCGTTGCTCAGCACAAAGTCCTGCACAGACACGTCACCGCCATGCACTATGATCAGATCCCAGGGCTGCATCAAAATATTAGGGTTATTTGACACCACAACACCATTCATGTCCCCTCGATGCTCTCCTGCAAACACTGCCACAGCGTGACCACGTCGCAGACATTCTTCTGCCATGCTCTGTGTGTAGATTTCACTGCCTCCTGGATAGCCGTATCTATGCACTACAAACAACAACTTCATAGCCATTTGGTCTCCGTTCTATCTATGTCATACCAAAAATTACCCCAGGTGCCCATTCCGGCAAGACTGCCGATCTTGATGCCGGCAGTCTGCCAGCATTTGGTCTGTATGATTTCTGGTATGCGTACATGGTGTAGTAGTCCCTGCGCTGTCCACTCCTGTGCTTGACCTCGCAGTTGCCAAAATGTTAGATTAGCTCTATCGATAGCCGCCGTGGGCCCAAGATAAAAATTATCAACCATTCGGGGCTGAGCTGTGTGATCGTCTATTACTGGATTCCAACCTTGATTAGAACACAGCACAGCATCTAGGTCTATGGCTCGCTGACACTGTTCAACCGTGAGTTTTTCAAAGAATACACAGTCACTGCGAGCCTGTATCACTAGATCGTATGACACACTCTGCTGCTGCTGATAGACCTGCCGCAGTTGGTTTACTCGATAGAATTTGTAACTCATACTGGGCATATTTTTATGCACATTAAATGTAAACAAATCGTCAAAATATGGTTTTATAGTGTAGTGGTTTTCAATTTCAGTGAGGCATGGTCGCAACACCTGTTGATACACTGGCAGAGTGGTTGGCCGTTCTGGCTGCCAGAAACTGAAAAACACATCTGGCTGCAGCGGTTCTATTATGGCTCCTACTAGACTGTTGAGACTGGCTTCTGTGAATCTCAGCCTTCCGCTGATCTGCAGTGCTATCTTCACAGTGGCACCCTGCTGAACATACAGTTGGTACCGCAGGTACCAAACAGTGACCTGTGCAGGACGATTTTCACCATACGAACCTCTTGCTGTGACAGTGTACAATAGACCGCAGTTCATCGTCAAAGTTTTTGGTATTGCACCAGCCCAGCGCCCGCAACTTGCTGTCGTTGATACTGTATCTCACGTCTTGACCAGGTCTTTGCACGGAAAAATCCACATGATCTTCAATGGCATCGCGGTTAATGCCCATGCAGTCCAAGATCTTTGTTAATATATTGATGTTGCTGTCCTCATAGTTGCCCGAAATGTTATAGATCTCATTTAGAACTTGAAGATCAATCAGCCGTATCACAGCAGCAGCCGTGTCCTCTGCATGCAGCCATGTTCTGCGGGGTGTTCCACGTTGGTGAAGTGGCACTTTCTTGCCCAGGGCAAGATACTGTATGGTTTTAGGTATGAACTTTTCTATGTATTGACCTATACCATAGTTGTTGCTGGGGCGCACAATAACATAAGGTATGCCGTAGGTCCTATGCCAAGCCATGACCAGCAGGTCTGCAGCTGATTTGGTAGCAGCATAGGGGTTACTGGGCTTCATCAACTGTGTTTCATCGAAACTGCCAACGTCACTGTCGCCGTATACTTCGTCTGTGGAAAAATGCAGCAGTGTGGGCATGCGAAACCTATGTTTGGTCTGTATCAACCTCAGGAGATTGTGAACACCATCGATATTGCTGCGTATGAATTCACTGCTGTTGGCAATGCTGTTGTCTACATGTGTTTCAGCAGCAGTGTTGATTATGTAATCGCAGTCATAGAGCATGTTGAGGTCATTGATGTTTTTCTCACAAAACTTAAAGTTTTCAAAGGCACCAAACTCCAACAACAGGCTGCGGTCTGCAGCATAGGTGCAACTGTCTACACCCAGCACTTTCCAGCCGCGGACAAGACAGGCACGAGTGATATAACTGCCAATAAATCCTAGACAGCCCGTTATGTAGACCACTTTGATTGTCATATCTTCCTCGTGAGGTTGAGATAGGCCGGACTGGGGCTGAACAGAAATTCTGACCATTGCTGCTGTAGATCTCGTATGGTAGCTGGCTTAAAGATCTTGATATTGGGCAATGCTGACAATACCGCACTGTCATCATGCGCCCAGTGACTGATACCATCGTGGCTGTAGTCACGATCTCTGCCACTGCCAATCAGTTTCACAGGTATTTTTTCGTAGTTGACATAGTTTCTAAGAAATTCAAAAGGCCGATACAGTAGGAAAGAACTCATACTGTAGCAAACTGCAGTTTTGCCGGCAGTGGCTAGACCGATACCAGCACCGATCATCAGTTGTTCGGCTGCTCCCACATTCCAGAACCTCATTGGATAGGTATCGCGTATGCTGTCCAACAGGCCAAATCCAAGATCGGCGGTCAGTACTACAATATCGCTGTGGTCAGCCATGCTGTTCCACAGCAGGTCCATGCATTCTTTTCTCACAGGGTTTGGTACTCCTCGTTGGTCATGACCTTGTAGTGTGTCAACAGTCCTTGAGCAAACCCCAAGTCTGTAGGTAGCGAAATCCTCAACTGTATGCTGGGCAGAAATGCAGTTAACCTTGACACGAGATAATCCACGTCAAGATACTCATATGCACTTTGACCATTGATATTAACATAGACCCTGAGGTTGTCCAGCCCAGCAGTGTGAATAAATCTCAGGCTTTCCCAGATACTGCCTTCTGCTGCTTCGCCGTCGGATATAATGCACCAAACATTTTTACTGCGATCAGCTAGAGCATGGCCAACTGCTATAGGTAGGCCACTGCCAAGGCTGCCTGTGCTGCAATACAAATGGTTCTCTGGATCTCTACTGGGGTGTATGCCGTGTTTGTGCAGCAGCATCAGAGGATCAATGCCATAACGCCACTCCAACTCGCAGTAAAGTGCTAGGCCTGCATGGCCGTTGCTCAATATAAAAATCTCGTCTTCTTGCTTTTGATCATAAATCTCATGTATGATGGGCCATGTGCTGAGAACGCTGCTGAGATGACTTAGTTTTTCTTGGTAGGTAATGTCGATTATGCGTCGTTGTATTGAGTGCATTTTTAAACCTTGTAAGCATAAAGTGCGTCGTAGCGATGTGGGAAGGCAGTGTAACCGTTGTTGAACAGTATACGCATCAAATGGTCACGATTGCGATTTAGACTGACTTCTGGCCGCAATGCAGAGTCTGTGGCATGTACTTCTATGCTCCATACTCGCACGCGATCTTTCACTGCTGAAATGGTTTCATCAGTCAGTGCTGACATTTCCGACCCTTCAATATCGCACTTGACAAAATCAACTGTGTTGGTGCCCATTTCATCTATGATGCTGTGCAGGGTTCTACCCTGGACCATGACTTTGGTGCCGTATTGGTTCACTGTGCTGTTCATGGTGCTGTTGTTGTTGCTGATCCAAAATGGTATCAGTTCATTGGTATTGTGCAGTGCTGCATTGACAGGACAGATGTTGGCATAGTCTTTGGTCATGGCCTGTAATATGTCAAAATGTCCCGGTGTTGGCTCCAGGGTCCACACCACCTTGGCCTTGGGCTGTATATAGAGTGAAAACAGACCGATGTTACCGCCTATATCCAACACAGTGAGATTGTCCCAGCCATGGAAAAATTCATCGTAGAACCGATCCTTGTTGAACATGTCCAACACTACATCTGCGTAATTGGCTGGATCCGCAAAATGATTGATGATTTTTGGATCATCAGTGGAAATATTCACAATGGTGCTCGCGGCAGTCAGTAGCTGTCTATGCAGTGTCATGGTTGTTCCTTGAGATATTTTGCTGTGTCTAGGAAATCTCTGATACCAGATTCTAGATCATATGTGCACTCAAATCCATATGCAGATTGTGCATAGGCACAATCACATTGCCAGCATTCAGTTTCAAATGCCTTGGCCATGCCGGGTACATGGGTCACAGGGGCTATTCGGCCTGTGACCTGCTGAAATTTCTCCAGCACTGCTAGGTTGCTGTATTGTTGTCCGGAACCAAAGTTAACTATGTCGCCCGGTCTATGGCCAGTGTCATTGATCAATATATCAAGGCCTCTGACAAAATCATCAATATAGATAAAGTCATGCTGTCCGTCAAACAGTGTCATTGGTTGATCAAGATTGAATGCACGCCACAGTCTTGGAAACAGTCGATGTGGTTTTTCATAGCGCCCGTAGACACTGTAGGGGCGTGCAATTTTCACATTTAAATCCCAGGTTCTAGCATAGCCTTGGCACAACAGGGTGGCCATGCCTTTGGTGGCCTGGTACATGTCAACTGGATTGATTCTATCAGTTTCTGCGCTGGGGCTGGACCTTGGACCGTATTCGGAACTGGACCCAATGTGTATCATCTTGGTCCAAGGCCTTGATTTTACATAATCTAGGCAGGTTTTGGTCAGGTCAAGATTGGCCTGCCACATCAGCGCGGGTTGATAGATTTCAGCAGCACAGTGTATCACCAGATCTGGATTGGCTATCAACAGTTGTTCAAACAGATCCAAATGTCGATTCCAGGCCGTGACTTGGTGGTTTTTCCAGTGTTCTGTGAGATTCCGGCCTATGAATCCGCTGGCACCTGTAATGAATATCTTCATGTTAACTAGACTATCACTTCTGGCAATATTTGATTGAACAGCGACATACGCACATGCAACGGGTGATCTGGACAGTGTATGAGAAAATCTCCCTTGTGCCATTGACCACTGAAACCCAGTGCATCAAGATTGTTTCTAGCCCCTTTGTTGCGATACAGCGGATAGTGATAGGCATTGAGATATCTCTGAGGCACAATCTTGATTAGATCTCGATAGTTTTGATAACTTTCCATGACCACACCCTGTTCAAAAAAGGGATGGCGACTGTAGTCCTGCTGCTTTTGCATGATCATCTCAAGCCAGGCTCTAGCACGCGGAGTTTTGCGTATGACAAAACTGTCGATTTGGATGCCATTGAAATCTGTGGCCATGGTCACATCAAAACTATCATAGACAAACTCTGTTAGCGGTATGTGCCAGTTGGTGATCATGGTGTCAGTGCCGCTGAAATGCAGCAGTTCATAGTCACTGTGGTTGAATATTTCCAAACACCATGCAATCTTTTCCCACCCAATGATGGGCTGTGAAAAGCCTGTGGTCTTGGCCAATGCGCCGTAGCCCATTTTAGCAGCATACATCACACGGTTTTGATGCCAGGTGAGATCAGCCATGATCTTGTAGTTGTCGTCGTGTGTGGTTACCACCGCTGCTTTCATTGTGCTGCTCCTGTGTGCTGCTGCCACATTTTGAGATGTTGTTTCAAAAGAATGTTTTCCTGAAGATCTTCTCTGTTGCCTAGGAATTTATCGCGTTGATAACTCCAATTGGTGTTCATGGCAAAATAATGACCAAATGTAATTTCTTTGGTTTTGGCATGCGGGCCGTAGGTCTTGTGGAGATGCCATTGATAGTTCATGTTGCGTTGCGGATTCAACAGCCACTTGACACCAATGCCGCGACCATTGCCGTTGGTGGTATGCCAGTATTGACCAAAATGCCGTTGTTGCTGTGGGATATCGGCGGCGACAACACCTGAAACGCTGTCGATGGGTTCTATCCAAACACCATCATACAGCAGCACAGAATGTTGGCCTGTAGCACAATAATCGGCCACACCGTTGAGATTGCTGTTGTTGATCAACAGCAATTCGTCTGTGTCTGCATTAATGGCCAATCTAGCACAGTGTAGATACCTCCATTTAGCATGTTCCAACATCACATACTGACTGAAGTCACTGTCCCAGGGTAGATAGTGTCCCTGACGTCCTTCCCAGGCCCAGTCGCCGCCGCCCATAACACCAAATGGTACGTCGTAATCCACAACTTTGATCACCATGTCGGAACGTTGCAGAGCCGCATGCAATTGATCACTTGTATAGAGCCTACTGCGGTTGTTGTAAATCAAAATACCTTCTATGTTATGAACCCTGTTGTGGTAGTCTATCCACTGCTGAAGCCAGCTCACTGGATGGTCTTGGCTGATAGTGACCATGACCTTGAGATTGTTGAAATCTGCTGTTGCATGATTGACCTGAAATGTATAACGGCCAAACGGAGTTTCAAGATGAAATTCATTCATCCAGTTTTCTGTGTCTAACCGGATGACCTGAGTCCTGTCCATAGCACTGAATCGCCATGTCATGACTCGGCGGTTTTGATCTAAAAACCTGCAGGTGCTGTTGAGCCACTGGACTGACTCGTATAATGGAGGTCCTATCAGCAGTATGGTATTGGCATTGACCTGTACAGCATCGTTCCAGAATGTGTCATAATCATAGTTTGTGTGAAAATCCAACACCTGTAGATCAACTGGGCGAACTGGTTGCCGACGAAATCCCCACTGAGGTTGGTAGGTGAACCTGTTCATCTGTTCAGACATCTTTGATTCCATATTTTGTTTTGATATGTCGCATGGTCATGTGATAGCCCATTTCATTGGCCACATCGTCATTGAACGGGATTTCACCTTGCCAGCGGAATTTGTTCAAATTGCGATGGTTGAACAATTCTCGGCCTTGACGATCGCGTTGTACCATTACTGTGCCCCCACCATACTTGTGCCAAGGGTTCGGCACACCTTTGTGAAATGGCCCATATGGCATGAAACCATAGGGTACCTCAGTATCAGCATGGTAGTTGTGTTTTCGATGATAGCCATTGGTCTTGCTGGAAACATACTGCCAAGCCATCCTCCAACATTCTGCATCACCTCCAAAGTTGAAATAGATTTGGCAGTTTTCGGTAAAATGCAGCATCATGCACATCTGCGGCCATACCAAGGGTTTGTTGATCAAAAACTGGCCACTTTCAAATGGTTCCCCATCGTTTGGTGCAACATCAAAGACCTGCCACATTTCTCCACCGTCGTGATATTGATTGGCTCTGTCTGTGCTGTAGACATCACGCCAAAATAAGCTGCCTTTTTCACGGTATTCTGCGTCGTCAAACAGTTCCAAGCAGTTGCGTATTGGATAATTGTCGCCGTCGATCCAGAGGTTTTCTTGATAGTCACTTTCCCAGATGGCATGTACTTTGGTGCTCCAACCCTTGCTATTGCCCCAGCGATCTGTAAAGTCTTTGGCGTTGGCTCGCAGTTGTTTAAAAATGATATTGTTGGGCATCACGCTGGTCATTTCGTGGATTTCGCCCTGGTCCAGTTCACCCGGCCTGTAGAAAATTTCAATGGGTAAATTGAAATCCAGTCGATTGAGTTCCTTCAACAGCACAAACATGCCGGGGATTTCTTGTCGATAACAACTGGTAACTATGCTGCGACCTTGACGATAACTGGGTTGTGGGACCAAATGCTCTAATACATATTCTTTGGCTTGGTGTAGTTTGATGAGATTCACTTCCATTATCCGTACCTTTGTTCTATTGCGGTTTTCCAAGTAGCTATGCGATCCCATTGATGCAGGACCACATGTGGTTGTTTCATGCTGGTCAGACACTGCTGGCCATCCCAGATTGGTTCTGGTTCCAGCAGATTTGGTCTAAACTCAGTAATTTTTGTTGGATCAACAGTGGTCCCCACCTGTGCGGCCCATCCATCTTCGCTCATGGTCTTTTTGGTAATGCTGTCCCAGGCTTTGGTATTCAGCAGAAGATTATAAGCTGCCTGGTCAGGATTTGACCTTCCTGCGGCCTTGCACAACAACCAGATGTTTAACCAGAGTTCTCGTATTGCCTGCTGCCGTCCTGCCTGCACACCGCAGTTCCAAATTGGCTGGTTCTTGATTCTTGGCCAAATCATTGGATAGCTGCCCTGTAAATTGTCTGCACCCCATGGTTCGTTTTGGTAGCGCAGGCTTTCACAGCTGGCTACAAGATCACTGTTGTCAACATGGTTCTGGAGCCATTCGCTGGGGTTGCGTTGAAAGACCACGTCTTTGACATCTGTTGATATTATCCAGCGATAGGTGTTATCAGGTATTTGATCAAGAAACTGCCAAAGATGAAAAAATCTCTCCACAACAATTACCAGGTCATGAGGCCAAAAGCAGTTGCCTGATACCGAGTCTTGGTAAAATGCCATTACTTTAAAATCTCTGCTCAACAACTGCTGCACGGTGTTGCGATCGCTGTTGTAAACAATCACTGCTTTGTCACCAGTAAAACCAGATCGTTCAATACTGTTGGCCCAATATTTGATCTGATCCCAGTTGTAATTGGTATAGGCTCCAATTATTAGGTCTTTTGATAATTGATTCATATTGAATCAATTATATCAAAGGTGGGGGTTTAGTTGCAAGTAATATCTAGCTGCTCTGCTACACTCAGGTCGCACATCAGTTTAAAAATTTTTTGCGAATTTTTGGCAGTCAATAGGTTCGAAAGCAGCAGTTTGGTCCTGTCATCGTCGCGTATAAGGCCTACTTTACTGGCATTTCGTTGTATCAGCAATTGATCGCGCTGTAACCATTTGGGATTTTGGAACAAACTCACTGCTTTGAACCATCTAAGAATTATAATTGGGTCTTGGTCTATCTTTGTCTGTGGATCTGGACAGAATTTCACAAGGCTTTCCGCTAGATCTGATTCTCCATTTTGGTAATCGTACAGATTACCTTGCAGGTCTAGACTCATGCTGTTGATGGTAATATCGCGGCTGGCACTGTCTCGTTCCCAACTGTTGTTGCGGGCGATTTTGATATGATTGTCTGTTACCTTCATCTTGTAGGTAATGCTGGTAACATCTACCTTGTCGTCGCCAAACACCGCTTTGACCGTGCCGTGACCAATTCCGCCTGCATCGTAGTCAATGCCTTCTAGGTCAAAGATAAAGATCAGTTCAGCAGGTTCAGCATCTGTAGCAAAATCCACATCTCTTGGCTTGTTGCCCAGCAGGAAATCTCTGACAGCACCTCCTACTACTCGCAGATCAAATCCATATTTGCGTATGGTTTCTATTGTAGTTTTCACATCCGGAGTGAAAACCTGAGAAAAATCAGTTATGTTGATGCGATTTTCTATTTCAAATAGGTTTTTCATAGTGCTATGGTCCAATATCCAGGAAAGTATTCTGCTGCTACAACTGGTGCCCAAAATCCATATTTCCATTGATACAATCTATTCGAATTGAGATTCAAGATGAGTTGGGTAGCGCTGTCGATTGTACTGTTGAAATCAACTACCCAGGCATTGCTATCATAGGTAATGATGTCATTCGACGTGCCACGTGCATAGAAATTTATCGGCGCATAATTGTCATTGGTTATGGTAATATTGCTGTTGAGCGGATCTACTTGGTTAATTACTGTAATTGTTGTGCTGTTGACTGACAAAACAGTGCTACCATCTGGTATTCCAACATTGGCACTGACAATCAACTGTCCAGCAGAGATTGATATATTTGGTGATGACAGCTGTATTTCTGTGGTACCAGCCGTCCATTTTCCTGCTGCTACGGCCACTGGGTTTGACTGAGATATACTGATATTGCCCCAAGACTGGCTAGCAATTGGAAGGTTTTCGGTCAGTAGATATCTTTGTCCGGGTGTTGCATCAGGCAGATTGATGCCGGGTCCGCTGACAGTTGGATCAATTATTGCATTGATCGGAGGCAAGGTTGACGAAGGAAAACTTTCTGGTTCGGCTATCCAGTAGAGTATGTTTTGGTCAGTTGGATCTATTTCAATCCAACCAACTAGATCACTATTGGTCTGAGCAAGATCATCTACTGTTTTCAGCCTTATTTGGCTGGCATTGGTTCCGTATTGACTGTAGGGTTTTGGCGTACCATAAAATTGCAACAGTCTCCACCAAGCCAGATTGCCACCTTGATATGTAGCCGACTCAAGACCCAGTGCTGCTAATGACCCTGATACAACATCTGCAAATATATTGTCACCACCTGCTGTATTGATAAATTGCATAGTGGTATTGTTATACAGCACACAATTCAACTTTGTGTCAGTGAGATAACTGCGTATTTCAGCGATGGCGCTGACAACATTTGTAGTAGAGATAGTGATCTGTATGGTATTCCAAATGAATACCATACCAACAAACAACCTTGGATAATTTGTAGCAAATGTAACAGTTGGTAGTTTTTCCTGGTCAATTGGTGAACCATTGCTAGCACAGAGGCTTAAAGCATATGTTGTGCTGTTGACATTGCTGACCCTTATAATGGCCTGTCCTGGTGTAACAACAGTCCTTGCTAGAAATTCGTAATCGTTCCATTCCATTGCACCGGGGCTGATACTGCCTTGTACTATATTTGTAATGACTTCCTGTATCAATACTTGTTTTTTGACTTTGGCTGGGGGATTGATCCAGATTGGAAATTTAAATTGTATGGTAGCTATATCAATGGGGTTTTCAGTGCCTATGGGGATTGTACGAGAACTCCATGTGATGTTTTCCATCATTTCTATATAAGTCAACACGGTCCAATCTATTGGATTATTGCTGGTTTGTATGTTGATGCTGGGATTGTACAACACCATGATCTGTTCCAGCAATTGTTCTTTTATATCTTCATTATTGGTCCATATATCAACCTGCATGGTAACATCGTATGGTACAGGCATGTATCTGTCAACACGGTAGCGATTGCCTATTTCATTAGTGTATTTCTGTTGTTGTTGATCGTAATATCGTTCGTCGACCTGTACTGATTGTGAAAAAAATGGATCCTGCCGTCTAGATGATGACATTACTAGGCTGTTGATATAACAGGTAATGAATGGCACACTGAGAGTTTTGTTTTCGCTGTTGCCCCTGACTATTGTGGCCGCTACGCGAGATGGATCCCCGTATCTGCAGGGCACTTTGATCAACTCTTCCGTGTTGTTGGGTCCACCTCGGCCAGTTTTAACAGAAAAACCACTGAAAGCACGTATGAACTGCAGGCGATATTGCCTTAACTGTGCAGAGTACCAATATTGCATAAATCCTGCCTTGTTTGACAGTATTTATCATATATCTTCATGGTCTTGCAGTCACTGAGCACCAAGTACCTGCAGTGCTCGATTGTAGCGCGCTAGCCGTTGTTCTAACCCATTGGTTCCACCGTTGATCCGTTTGGTAATAGTCAGCAGGTCCCTGTTGTCGGCCAGCCCATTTAGTTCATGCGCATTCCAATACCAACAGGCACTGCGTATGGCACCATCCTGTTCTAGCAATAGTTCTGGAGAGTCAAGCAGACGACTGTCACCATAAAGAGCCATTGAGCACGCATGATAATTTTCCTTGCCGGTAATCTGTATCAGTCCTCGACCATGGTATTTCCAACCTTCCTGTGTGGCTTCTGGTCCATTGCCCATACGACCTCCATAGACCCTGCTGGCAATTTTCACTGGTTGGCGTGCATAGGCCAGCGCCATTGTATCACTGGGGAAATATCTTGGAAATGTTGCCTGCAGGCCGTGCGCACTGTAGTTGAGATTTTCATCTATCTCAACTAGGTCACCACTTTCGTGTCCCATTTGTGCCAGCCATGCTGCTAATCTCAACATGCTGGTGATATCATAGTCTGGCAACACATCGCAGATGGGTTGATACCAGTCTGCGATATTGTGATTTGGCATGCATACAGACAGTTGATCCAATGTAAAATCAAAATCAAAACTCATGTGGTTTCCTTTCTCAAATAATATCTGGGTCTAGTTTTGGTTTAACAACAGTTCTAATATTCTGCTGTTCTGGCAACACAGTGCCATTGGCCAGCGTAGTGATGTTTTTGTTGTTGATAAAACTAACAAGACCTTGATTGGCTGGCAACCATTGATTGCGGAAGTCAGTCTGAACAAATTTCCAAATGCCATTGTTGTAGTTAAACAACTGTGGCGGGACCCAATCAGTTCTGAGAAAATAATCACCATTGAGCGGCTGTGAAGGCCACGATGAGCCCATAGCTACTGGTTTACTGCCATTTGGCGGAATGCCATCACCCGTCCATATGTCGTTGTCGCCTATGATTGGGCTGCCAACTTGATTGGGATCTTGGCCGGGGAGAATGTACCAAGACTGTGTTTGAAAATAATAAAATGGAACCTGCTGTTGAGCAGCAGCAGCAACCGCATCACTGATCTTGTTTTCAGCACCACGAGTGCTGAGTGCATCTTGCAATATCGCAAAGCCGCCGTTGCCGTCCAAGGCTGGTACTGGATCCCCGCTGGCATCAAGCAGAGGTGATTGCATGATATCTCTGAATTCTGTACTGTCTGTCATTGGATTGCATTTGACTCTCCATAGATGCGGCCACCATGTTGGACTATAGCCTTCGGCAGGACGTGTTCCGTCCTCGACTACATAATATTTGTTGATAGCAGCATCACTGCCTAGAACTGAGTCGTCTCGTTGATTCAATATTTCAATAACATCACCGCTGATTAATTTTCGTCCCAGCATGTCTAACATCTTGTTGAGATGAAACGTTATAAAGATGGTGTCATTGCTGAGGAATAAACCAAACTGTCGAAGATCAAATTCAAGATCCTGCAGTTGGTAATGACCTTTGAGGCTGTAGACATTTGGGTCATATTTTCTGTCTCGGTTTTCCATGTTCAGCACGTCTTGGATCACAGTGCTTGGATCAGGTAGACCAGATGTTGATACATCAACTGGTATACTGTCATCATTGTTGGGTGGCGTCTGAGGGTATACTCCAACAGATTTATGTATGTAGAATTCTACACCCCCAATGTCATACATCTGTGCTATCATACGATCAAAAAATTTGAAATCGTTGGTTTTTACCGCTTGCCCCTTCCAGAGGCTCAATGGGGGCATGACAAGTCCTTTGTTTTTAACTAGAGTTATTTATCGAAGCCTGATAAATACATCATCAAAAGGGACCACACATGGCAACTCCGTTAAGACAGCAGATAATAGATGAAATACGATTGATGATGGGCGGCCAGATGGTCGATATCGAACTTGATCCAGAACACTATGAAACTGCTATGACTTTGTCATTTGACCGTTATAGGCAAAGAGCCGGCAACAGTTCTCAAGAATCATACTATTTTCTCCATATACTCTACGAAACCAACCAATATACACTACCAGATGAGATAATCCAAGTACGTGGCATCTTTCGCAGAGGTCTCGGCGAAACTCAAGGAGGGACCTACCTTGATCCATTTTCTCTGGCCTATACAAACCTGTACCTGCTGCAGGCAGGTGCTGGCGGCGGTTACACAGCCGGTCTGCTGACCTATGAGTTGTTCAACGAATATCTCAAACAAGCCGGGCGCATGTTTGGACAGTTCATCAACTATACATTCAATCCTGTAACCAAAGTATTACAATTGGTTCGTAAGCCCACTGGGGGCGAAACAGTTGTGCTATGGTGCCAACGTATCCGTGTTGACGATGAACTACTACAAGATCCTTTTGTACGACCCTGGGTAAGATCGTATGCTCTGTCTTGGTGCAAAACTATGCTGGGCGAAGCGTATAGCAAATTCAACACCATAGTTGGACCTGGCGGCGGAACAACATTAAAAGGTGATGCTCTCAAGACTGAAGCAATTGCTGAACGCGAACTTTTGGAAAAAGAACTTGATCTTTATATCGACAACAGTGATCCACCGTTGATAGTCATTGGATAATCACAAAAGACTTTGTATATTTTGCTTGAGTTCATCTAAAGTACCATTATTATTCACTACATGTAATGGTCCGCAGTTTAGCCAAAGATATTCGCTTGGATGAATTTGTGGCCATAACTGGGGCATGAGTTCTGGTGTTGATCGGGCACAATCAAACCAAATTGGCAACGGATCGCGTTTAACCCACCATAACTCGCCGCCCATGTGTCTTATTAGATCTATCTCATTGCGAAATCGCACATCGGTAATGACACATGATCCGGAATCATTCATGATCTTGCGTTCAAGACTGGCAACCCAGATGTTACTGAAAAAATGGTTGCGCATTACATCTGTGCCAATACACTGCATGGCCCAACGAGGGGTCACAGGCCGGCCCAACGCAGTGGACCACCACTGGTCCGATTGCTCTCGCCAAGCACGGCTTTCTGCCGTAGCCCCTTCTAGAAGATCTCTGGGCCATCCAAAAATAGATGCAAGAACATCTTTAAGGCTGCTGCCAAAACTATACGCAGTAAATCCATGCGAATCTACCAAATACTCACCTATAGTGCCTTTGCCACTGCCTATAAATCCAACGATACCTATTATCTTTTGGTGCATGCCATAGCATATTGTAAAAAATTTGACCAATCAATCAACCTATGGAGAAATCTTATGGTTTTTTATATGGCATTGATAAATAGACTACAACAAAATCCAATGCGAGGTATATCATGTCAGGTTCGTTAACTTCTCCGGGCGTAAAGGTAAGTATAATAGATCAAAGTGCCTACGGTGTGTCAGGAACTGGCACAGTGCCTTTGATCGTAATAGCCACTGCATCTAATAAAATAGCTCCGGGTAGCACAACGATCGCACCAGGTACATTGCCACAAAATGCTGGCAATCTTTATCTAATCACCAGTCAACGAGATGCTCTGCAGACTTTTGGTAATCCAACCTTTTACAGCGCTGCTGGCACTGTACAGTATAACAATGAACTCAACGAACTGGGCCTTTTCACACTATATACATACCTTGGTGTTGCCACAAGCGCTTATGTCATACGTGCAGATGTTGATCTTGATCAATTAATTCCCAGCACTGTTGCTCCATCTGGACCAACCACCAACGGCACTTATTGGTTGGACACTACTAAAACAACCTGGGGCATATTCCAAAGCAATGGCAATATAAATCCGGCATATTCATGGCAGAACAAAGTTCCAGCTGTAATCAGCAACAGCAGCCAACTGTGTGCTATTGTGCAGGGATACAGCACTCATAACGGTCCAATAGCCAGTGGCTCAGCATCTTGCATAACAGCATCTGGCAGTTTGGTAATTAATGGTGTCACAGTTGCACTGACAGCAGGTAGCAGTTTGGCACAGGTAGCCAGTGCTATCAACAGCAACACTACCCTGCAGATTGCAGGAATTTCTGCTACAATATTCATACGCAACGGCAAGTTTTACCCAACTGGTGAGACCATAAGCGGCTACACCACCGGAGATGTCTATAACCTGCGCATGGTCAACAAAGTCTACACCAAAACTTTTGCACTGTCGGGGTCAACTCCATCAATCCTTCAAGATCTTGGATTGTCTGCAGATCCAATGACAATCGTGCAACCAGTCAGCAGTTTTGGAACATCTAACCAATATGCTGTAAACACACTAGAGGATGGTACCGGCTTTTATGATAATACAGTATTCCAAAAAATCACACTTACTTCCAGTAGTGCAACTACCGATTGGTGGTTTGCTGTAGGGTCAAGTGAAGCAGAATATCCTGGGTACTCTTGGATGGACGCAGTTCCAACTGTGATAACTGGTACTATTCCAAATCCAACATTTACTGCAGCCACTGCATGTACTATCAAAATTGGTAACGGGTCACCCCTGACAGTAACAGTGCCTGCTGCACCAAACAACACACTAGTTGGTTTTGTTGCTGCTATTAATACCCAACTCAACAGCGGTGAAGGTACTAATGCAGTTGCCAGTATCACAACACAGGGTGGTTTGAACTATCTCACCCTGACTAACTATGATGCCAGTGATATATTCCTGCAGGATCTTACCGATCAGTATGGCAATGGAACACCATGGGGAAATGCTGGTATCTCAGCAGCCAACACCTATTGGGCCAGCGTAACTGGTACAGTGGCCTCTCCAACCTATGTGGCTGCTACCTTGAAAACCCAGTCAGCATCGGTAGTAGCCCCTGGTGTAAACTATCTAAATGGTGACACGGTCACAACACTAGGCGGAACTGCTGCTACTGATACCATATTGACTGTGGCTAGCCTGCAGGCTGTAAGTGCAGCCCCAAATGCCCCTGGCACGTCCTATGCGGTCAACGATACATTGACATTTGGTACCAGCAACGGCAGTTATACATCAACAGTGATACTGCAGGTAACAGCCATTGATGGTAATGGAGGTATTACCGGAGTGTCCATATTGCAAAATGGACAATTTACAGGTGTTACTCCGCCAACATCAGGGGCAACACCCAGTGCCACTAGTGGCAACGGGTCCAGCGCTACAATTGATCTGTCATGGGGCGTTAATACTGTCACTGTGAGCACACCTGGTAATTACACAGTGTATCCAACCAATCCGGTTACCACTACTTCGGGCGGTTCAGGCACCGGGGCAACCTTTAATTTGGTGCCAACATGGTTGACCAGCAACAGTTTCAGCATCACCCTGCCAGGTCTGTCACCCACAATAGTACATGTGCCTGCCAGTCCAAATAATACCCTAAATGGATTGGTATCAGAAATCAACACTGTGGCCTTCCCCAATGGTCCAATCGTAGCATCGGCTGTTAACAACCAATTGGTGATAACCAACACCAATGGAACAGCATTTACTCTACAAGATTTGAGCGGAACTCCGTTGAACAGTTCAGGAATAGCCACGGGAGCTACATTTGCTAGAGGTATAATCTACCAGGGTTATCAACCAACTCTCACTGTACCATCTAAATTGCCTCAGTTGGCTGCCAACAATGTATGGATCAACACCACAGTTGGCGGCATGGGTGCAAACATCGTGCTAAAACGCTATGAAAGTGGACAATGGATTGTACAGAATACTGTACCAAATACAGGTTCTATTCCATTCTATGCCAATGATGATGCTGCAAACACTGCCTTTGGTGCCCTCAAAGCCACCGGTAGCATTTATGCACAATATAATTATTATGATGATATGCCAGCAACGGCAAATTTTGTGCTGCAGGTTTGGACTGGATCTTCCTGGGAAGCACTTGGATATACTCCAAGTCTACTAGCGCCAAAGGGACCACCCTTGGATGGCACTCTTTGGTACAACACCTCTCTGCAAGTTGACATAATGGTCAACAATGGACAGGAATGGTTGGGATATAGAAACTTGTATCCAGGAACTGATCCAAATGGTCCCATACTCAGCTCAGCAACCCCTGTAACACAGAGCACCGGTGCACCATTGGTTGACTACGATATCTGGGTTGATACTGAGATTGTTCCGTATCCATCTATCTCTCGCTATAATGCCAGCACTGCATCTTGGATCCAGATCGACAATCAAGATCATGTGGACAGCGCTGGTATAATCTTTGCTGATGCTCGCAGCACAGCAGATGGGACCGTAACAGGCAGCACCAGCGAGGCTGACATGGTTCGCAGCAACTATGTTGACCCAGATTGTCCAAATGCACTGCTGTACCCACCTGGAATACTGTTGTTCAACACACGCTACAGCACCTACAATGTCAAACGTTGGTCAGTCAATTATTTCCCACAAAACTACGGTACCATATACCCAACTGATACCTGGGTAACCTTCAGTGGCAACGACAATCTTGGAGTTGCCTATATGGGTCCACAGGCTCAGCGTGCAGTAGTAGTAAATGCACTCAATGCTGCACTAGAGAACAGCACTGATGCAAGGTCGATACAGAACTACTTCACTCTGATATCAACACCAGGTTATCCAGAGTGTATTGCACAGATGGTTCAACTGAATGTTGACATCAATAACGTTGCATTTGTGGTAGGTGACACTCCAAGCACGCTGCAGCCAACTGGTACCAGCATACAAAACTGGGCTACCAATGCTGCCAATGCTGCAGAAAATGGACCTCTTGGTCTTATCACTCACAGTTCTTATCTTGGTCTTTGGTATCCATGGGGATTGACTGCTGATCTTCAGGGAAATAACGTTGTTGTTCCACCAAGCCTTATTGCACTGACTACTATTGCATATAATGATTCTGTATCGTATCCATGGTTTGCACCTGCAGGATTCAATCGCGGGTTGGTCAGTGTGGTATCCAGCGTAGGGTACATTGACGCAGCAGGGGATTATATTCCAGTTAGTCTAAACCAAGGACAACGTGATGTGTTATATATCAACAGTATCAATCCAGTTGCCTACATGCCAGGTCGTGGGTTGGTTGTATTTGGACAAAAGACACTAGATCCAATAGCAACTGCTCTTGATAGGATCAATGTGGTACGCTTGTGCTGCTATCTTGCATATAACCTCAACAACTTGGCACAGCCATTCTTGTTTGAACAGAATGATTCAACCACCCAGGCAAACGTTACTGCACTGTTCAAATCATATCTGCAGGGTCTAGTGGGTTTGAGAGCCATCTATGACTTCTCAGTGGTTTGCAACAGCAGCAACAATACTCCTGCTAGAATTGCAGCGAATCAATTGTGGATTGACATTGCTATACAGCCAGAGATAGCAATAGAATTCATCTATATACCTGTGCGTGTGTTGGCCACTGGCGCTGCACTTCCAACCGGCGGCTAATTTAATTGTTCAGGGAGGGATAGATCCCTCCCTGAACAAGTTGATTTTCAGCAGATTTGATCTAATAATCTTTATATGATACGATCAAATTCTATAAAAAATGCACAGGCATGGCAATTGTCAGAATCAGTGCGGATGTCGAGGCATGGTCTCCTAGACCAATCCAGCTTTGATCCAACACGTGACTGGTCAGAACTAGCAATCATAAAACCGGTAATTGAACCTGCAAGATCTAGTGTCACATCATCGGAAATTCTAACAAAAAAATGATCGATAATCAGCAACTTTTAGAAACTCAGCAAAAATTCAATATTCTAGTCTATGAAACCATAATGGTTATCTATACAAAAGTATTGGAGGAAGTTGAAGCCAAAGAAGCCCTTGGATTGGTGATCTCTGCTCTAGCAACAAACCTTGGGGGAATTATAGCACAAATTCCAGATGAATACCGCATACAATATGCTGAAATGACCCAGCATATATTGCGCGACAGCATAAACAAAAACCTTGAGACTATGGCTAGACAAATATATGGACAGGTTGGACATGCATAGTATAACAATACCAACAGATGCTTTCAGCAGCGGTCAAATATCCAGCAAGATCTGGCTCTGCAGAGAACTAGAAAACCTCAACATCAGAAAACCTCAGATTGTCTATGTTTACGGAGGTTGGATTGGTGTAGCTAGTTTTTTACTCTTGACTCGTGAGAAATATCCAATCAAACACATACGTAGTTTTGACATAGATGCTGAATGCGAAGTCATAGCCGATCATCTTATGGAGAATTATGTTTGGCAGCAATGGAAATTTAAAGCAGTAACGGCTGACTGTAATAAAATCGACTTCAACGCCGAACAACCAGATCTTGTGATTAATTGCAGCACCGAGCATTTTGATTCACTGGAATGGTTTGATGCCATTCCAGACGGCACTCTGTTAGCGCTGCAAAACAACGATATGCCACACGATCAACATTCAACCTGTGTTGGTGGATTAAAAGAAATGATAGAGCGGTTCCCGTTGCAAGATATCAAATTTACTGGTAAAATGGATTTCAGTTACCCAACTTGGCAGTTTAGTCGTTTCATGATAATAGGTAGAAAATGACAAATTTTATTACCAAAATAAATCACACGGTCGACCTCAGCAGGCTTTCCTCTGATCTAGACAGCATACTTGAAATGACCTCCTGGGACCCTGAAAACCAAATAGGTCTTAGACATCGACCAAACTGCGTTGATCCTTGGAAAGACAGTATTGGCAGCATACATGATCCAATTACCAATGTGATTCATGCTAGAGAACAGGATTTCAATATCTGGAACGCAGACTGTCCGCAATATACCAAATCTATTTTAGAAGATTTTGGGCAGCAGCAAGGGTTAACCTGGGGCCGTATACGTTTCATGAGAGCACAGCCAAAACACGGGCTGTCAATGCACTGGGACAAGGAACCACGTTATCATATTGTGCTGAAAACAAATATATCAGCGATATTTGGCGAATGCTTTAGAAATGATCCTGTAAGGGCCACAGCCTATCACATGCCGGCAGACGGTCACTGGTACAGAGTCGACACCACTCGAGAACATTTTGTCTACAATGGTGGGCGCGAACCGCGCATACATTTGGTATGTTGTCCTGTGATATGATCACAGTGTTTGCAATTCAGTTTTGAAAATCTTATCCCATAATGGATGGAACAGCCCGTAGTTTTTGCGCTGTTTTCTATGATGTACAAGATGCCATCTGCCACTGGTAATCCATGGGTAGAAATCAAACTTGGAATTGTGTTCTAGTTGCTCCTGAAGGAGAGCAGCCCATAGATAATAGGCAACACTCAACCACCAAAACCCAGTAACGGCAGAAAACAGCAGAGTTGGTATTACCTCTGTTATCCACAGATCAATAGTACTGGCAATGGTGTCATTGTAAAGCAAGAGATTGTTCCAGTGCCAAGCAGTTCCTCCATGACGATCTATGAAGCGATGATGATCCTGATGATATCTGTTAAAAACGTGTATGCGATGCACGGCCCTGTGTATCCAATAAAGCATGAATGTCCAGGCTAGGAACACTGCTGCAATAATCAAAATTTGTTGTGATATGAATAAAATTTGCTCGATCATTGGCTGTCCAACAGGTTTTTTGATGCTGTGTACTTATCTGTAGTTTGATCATAATAGATAAAATCATGCATGTTGGCATAGCGAGTAAGACTGGGAATGCTGGGATATTTTGTCTTGTATTTGAAATATTCTATATCATGATTTACTGCATAAATCATCTGTTTTGCGGGCAGTTTATAACTGAACCAATCATCTAATACTTTCTGTTCATCGGTCAACACTGCCCAATCTTGGAATTGCTGTGTTTCAAAGAAGTGAACTACACGTTTGGCCATAGCGTCTACCAAATCCGGTGAAGGAGCATGGCTAACCAAGCGAAATTTAACAGCCTGCCACTTCAGCACAAAATTCAACCACCAAAAGCAGTCATGATTGCTGCTGCAACCGCGTGGGTTGACAGCAAACAGACGTTCCATAAGGTCTTGGCATACTGTGCGCTGAGATTGATCAGTGATTTTGGCCAGCATCCAATCTCTTCCAGTTTTACTGAATGGCTTGTGTATGGCCTGCTGATCGCCTGTGGCATCCATGTAACTTTTGACTGTGAGGCTGCCAAAAATGTTGTCTGCAAACTCACCTGTGAGGCATAGGTTGTTGGGGTCAGCTATGAGAGAATGAAAATTAGCAGCATTGGCAAATCTTGTACCAAAGGCTGGTATCAGACAGTCGTACCAAAATTTTGGATTTTCCTTAATGCTGTCTTCAGTGAGAACCAACAGCATGCGGTGTTTTGTCTTGGCAAACAGATCATGCGATATGGCCAGTGCTGCTATTAATGTGCTGTCGATTCCGCCGCTGTAGAATATCACCAACTGCTGATTGTTTTCCATAGCAGTACGGAGGATGGTGTTGAATCTATCACGAGCAATATCTTCAAATGATCTTGGTTTTGACCATGCAGTAATGGGGTCAAAACATTTCATTGGTATTGGCGGACAATTGATCACTCCTGATCGATCCAACAGACTTATGCTGGCATTGAACATCTGTGCAAACGAAGCCTGAACAGGGTTGGTCGCAGACATGTTGTGATCAGCATAGAGACGATGTGGGGTATAATAAACCAATTCCATGATCAGTTCCTATAACAATATGTTGACAAACATGTCCTTGTCCAGGTCTGCGGAGATTTTTTCAAAATCTCTAGTGGTTTGGGCACGTTTTACAGCTTCAAAATATCTCAAACGTAGACGTTCAACATGACGCAAATGTTGATACCAACCGTCATGTTTCAGCAATATCAAGGTTGCTGCTGTGTCGATATCTAGACCACGCTCCTGAGCAAAATCAAATACAAACCCATCTTGTCTAAAATCACTGAGTTTATTTGATAAAATGTCTTTAGATTCAATGACTTTAGCATGGTAAATATCTATTTGTTGTGTAGTAATAGTGCGATGTTTATTCAGTGCATGTTCCAATCTACTTTTGATGTTGGCCAATGCTTTGAGTCTAGCCTTGTAGATCTGCGATAGCGTTTGTGTGCACAGGGTCCTATTACAGGGCTTTAACCAAGTTGATCGCAGGTTTTTATAGATTATTGTGAAATCATAACATTCTGATTTCAAACTTTCGTACTCACCCGTTGTAACTCCGTAGATTTTCACTATGGTTTGGAAGTCATGCTCTGTGATGATCTGCAGTTTTACTACATCATCGTCGGCAATTATTACTTCGTTGTCGACTGTTGCTGCAATGGCTATCCAACGCATGCAGTTCTCCATAGCCCCCAGAGACGTTTGGTCTCAGACCAGGGCGATATCAATGGTACCAGCAGGAGACAGGGATCAAATTCATACCAACGACAGCTGACACTGGTGCCAAAATCAAAACTTTTTGGCTGTGCGTGATGGTTATTGTGCCAACCCTGCCCCCAACCTAGGTAACCAAGATACCAGACATTTTCACTGTTGTCTTTGGTTTCAAACGGTCTATAACCGGTATTGCGGCTGTGACAGATGAGATTCACGAGGTTTTCTGTGTGCAGCATGATCACAGCGGGAATTGCTATGAAAAACAGACAAAACGCAGGGTCGATAGCCAGTGACACTGCCCAAGTGGTCCATATGACCTTGTTGTAATTTTTATGAAACCAAATTAGAGTACCATCGCGCAGGAGACTGGTACCGTATTTGAGATTTACAGTATCATGTGTTACCCCAAACATCCAACCCATGTAGGCCTGCCACTTGCCTTTGATTGGACTGTGTATGTCTCGTTCGCTGTCGGCGTGAGCATGATGATAACCTCTGTGTAGAGCAGCCCACCAGATAGGTGAACCCTGCCCGGTCAAACAGGCCAGCCAATATAGAACAGGTTTCAACCATGAGCGTACCTGAATACTTTGGTGAGAAAGATATCTATGCAGTGTGACAGCATCGCCGATGCCACCGATCACTACCCAACCTGCTAGCAACCATATGAAATAGGTCCATGACCATGATGTGACTGCAACGTAAATGCCTGCTAGAGCAGCAAGGTGATAGGGCCATACAATGGCAAACATCGCAGGTATTTGCCCTGTGACACGAAAGGTGGCTATGTTAAGTTTTATCCAATTTTTCATCTGGGTCTCTCTTCAGTATGTAACGACGTATATTAATGTCATATGGATATAATGTGTAACCCATGATTGACCAATAAAGGCTGAAATCTGGTTTCATGCCACTAGATATCTTGGTTTCTACAAATGTCCAATATTTAGTTCTCAAGGGCTGCATTAACCTGCGGTAGGCTTCTTCTCTATCGCAGGGACTTATCACATAAAACTCATTGAGATTTTGTGATTCGTAATGACGACATAAAAACTGCACAATGTCACGCCATATTTTCACAAATGCAATGGTTTGTACTTCACTTATGGTCCAAGAAAGATACCAACAGGGATATGTCTTAAGGGACCTAGCACCTACTGCAGTTATCAAGTGGCCAGAATCATCGAACACTCCTAATACTCGTCGAATATCGCTGTCGACTGTGTTTGCTGGGATCAAGAACAGATCAAAAAGTGAAGATTTTGCAGAATTTAAGGCATTGGGATAATTGTTTTTTTCATTTTTATACACATGGTCACTCAGGGCTTGTATCCTGTGACGTTCGCCATGCTGCAACCATCTCATGCTATATTGCATGTCATACTCCTGTTGTTTTGCAGATTATTCAACAGCAGTTTGGCATCAAAAAGAAATTCTGCAGGATCGTCATGTAGTATCAGACTGGTTTTGGTCTGGACATATTCCCATATGTGCGTCATCTTTTCCATGCCATGTCTTTTGTGTCTTTTTTTCATATCAAATGCTGTGAGTTCGGTATATATTTTGTGTTTACTGCTGGTCCAACCCAGTTTGCCTGGAATACGGTCATGTATCAAATCGTCCACTGTGGGCGATTGCAAAAAGTGCAGGATTGTAGTTGGATCATAGGTATAGAAATTATTATATGCAAGTATACCAGTTTTACCAACAAACCGATGCCAGCAGCCGTCTTGATCTTCTTTTTTTACCAACCACCAATTGTTGTGATGTTTTTGTATTTCTATCTCATCTATGGTTATCATAGGCTTTGGTGATCGTTCGGCTATTGACAACAACAGTTGTTGATAAAACGTATAACATTGATAGGTCTCGGCAATACGCTGCCAGTCTCCTGAATGGAAAAATGCCACAGGATCTATGGTAACAATCTTTGGAAGTATATTAAGTTCAGCACACAGGGTCTGTGCAGAGTCAACATCTGGTCGATTGAGATCATCTGTGAATTCTAAAACCACCACGTCCACAGCGAGACCCTGCTGGTGAAACATACGCAGTGCTACCTCGCTGTCTAGACCGCCACTGAGAAAGAACCGCAGGTCGTTGCCATGACGCGCATGCAGAGTTTTTGCCGTGGCCATGAGACTTTCTACAAAAGAACCGCCGTTGTCGACCTCAGCATCGCCGATACAGCAGTGGGCGACTTCGTAAGGATGACTGCGGCGCAGTTGTTGATTTTGCCAATTGAACCAGTAACGCAGATGATTGGCTTTGGTCAATTCATATGCAGAATATACGTATCTCATGTTTTGATCAAGGCCTCTGCTATAACAAGGGTTTGATAATGATCCAGTGGTTTTAACACGCACCACTGCGGTGTGTGTCTAATGTTGACAGGATTTGGTATCGCCAAACAGTCATTCCACCAGCTGCTCCAGACCTTGCCAAGACCAGCGGCCTTGGCAGATGATTTTCTCACAATAGCATCATAAATCTGCTTGTTGTAATCGTTAAATGTCAACATCATTGCTGCAGCATTCTGCAATTGACTCCACAATAGATTGCTGGACAATAGATATCTAGTAACTTGGTTGTGTTGCCGATGCTGATCATCTAGCCAGCATCTGATGCCACCAATGGTGAGTTGGGGCGCAATTGCTGTATGTTCAACACAGCTGATGCCTATCATGATATTGCCATGCCTTAAAATGGTTATTTCACCTTGGTCTTTGGTCCATCTCAATTGGTTTTTGATGTTGAACAATAGGCCTGCTTGGTGATCGATCAACATATTGTCTATGGCAGGATGATCAGGATGCCTGAGTCTTTGAACTTCTACAAATTGGCATATGTCCTGCCATTGATTGGCAGATATGTTATTGCTGCTCAGTCGTTCACAGAGATAGCTAGTGTCAACAGATACTTCAGACATGGCTTAATGATAATAGGAACGTTGATGATATTCAATCTGTATTGATCCAAAACTTTGGGTGATTTAAAAAAAGACAAATAGCATAAATAGTTTCACGCACAAGGAGAATCAAAATGGCTATCGTCCAAAATCAAAATCCAGGATTAACTACTTTAAGCAACTTTGGTGTCCCAGTTGGTCCAAATGGACAGGGCCCTGGGAATGGCGGGTTTGGCCTACTGATGCCTAAACTCAAAAATAGGTTCCAAATCGAACTTACCAATTTTGCTGATAGTTCGCCGGGGTCTACGCGAATACTTACACGACAGGTTGTAACATGTGCACGACCAAGTCTACAGTTCAACAGCACAGCATTGCATAGTTACAACAATATTGTTTATATTCCGCAAAAACCTGAATGGACCGAAATAGAACTGACTCTGCGGGATGATATAACCAACGAACTCACCAGTGCAGTAAGTTTTCAACTCCAACGACAGATGAACCACTATACTCAGAGTGCGGCGGCAGCTGGCTCTGACTTCAAATTTCAGATGTATATTAATGTTCTAGATGGGACAATTTCTGAACAAGCGGCAACCAGTCTCGAATCATGGTATCTTGAGGGTTGCTATATACAACAGGCCCAATATGACAGTCTTGACTATAGCAGTTCTGATCCGGTAATGATAACCCTGACTATACGTTACGATAACGCAACACAGGGCGATGAGGCAAATATTCCGCTTCCAGTGAGAGATCCTGCAAGTAACGCTGCAGGCTAATAAATTTTCTTTACCCTTGTGACAGCAAAAAAAGCGGAGATTGCTCTCCGCTTTTTTCTTTGGTAAATATCTACATGACAACAATCATATTGCAGTCGCCACAGATCGCCAGCAGAGCCTTTGGTACCAATGTACCCGGTAGTGTAATGCAGGCCATTCCTCGCATCAAGTTTGAATTCTATGTACAATTTGTGCTGGGACCATCTGCACAGCAGATGTTACCGCCATCAGCCAAATTGTCCAATTACGGCAATGAAAGAGGCATCTCATTCAAAGTCAAAACAGTTGACAAGCCAAAGGTTACACTGCAGGTTGACGAGTTGAATCAATATAATAAAAAGGTTCTAGTTTACAAAAAGGTCGACTACGGCGACATGACAGTGAGACTACATGACACCGTAGATGACAGTATTTTGGCAACCTGGGTGGATTATTTTACCTTTTACTTTGCCGACAGCAGGAAAAAAACTGGAGATGATCCAAACAATGCCACACCTGCAGCACCCTACGAACAGTCTCCCTATAACCCCAACATGCAGTGGGACAGCGGTTGGGGCTTCCAACCGCTGGTCAACAACGACACTAATTTTTTTACCAGTATTATAGTCTATGTTCTGTATGCCAATACCTACACAGCGTGGAGTTACGTCAACCCCAAAATCACCGCCATTGACTGGCAAAGTCTTGATTACTCTTCCAGTGAACCAGAAGAGGTCAACGTTTCATTCAAATATGAAGCAATACGTTACCTTGCGTTTGGAGTTCCAATCAATACCAATACCACACTGGGATTCATGCCGGATTTTGGTTTTACACCAGCAGATTTTATAAATCCTCCCCTGACACCACCTACACCTGGGCCTCATGCCTCTCCGAGGATTTTCACATCCGCTCTTTCACCTGTACAAAACACCACCACTCAAATCACTACACCCAGCAACAACATATCAAATCCCAGTGCCAATACACCAACTTTAACAGGGGTTGGACCTGCTCAGGTATCACAAGCAGCCCAGGCCGCAGCACAGGCAACTGCAAATGCATCAGCATCTCTGTCTAATCCTACTACACAGGTTCCACTAGAGACAGCAGCCACTACCACTTTGAACCAACAGGTGAGCTTTGGCGGAAGTTATAATTTTTAAAATCTGGAAGCAACATGGCAGCAAATTTCACCCAACAAACGATACAGCAGCAGATAGCACAGCAAAGCGGCCAAATAGCCATTACTCAAGCTGGCGGTGGGTTTCAATATGTCAATACCATTACTGGGCAGGTGTTAAATCTACCACCTGTTAGTTCAGCAATACTCAATAACCCCATCACCAGCAAGAACCCAAAATTATCCAACACTGCACTGGCACTGGCCAGGGGCTATTATGCCAATACCACAGCACCACAGGCTCTGGTTGAAGCCATTGCCAGTGTAGCAGCATATGTCACTGCAACACAGGGGATTCCTATTGGAGCCCTGTTTGATGCTAATGGAGTGACATCGGCATTTCTATCGGCCTATAATTCACTGTCGCCGGTGGGATCACAAATAGGTGTTGCCACTATAAACACAGCGCCAGTCTGGGAAAATAATCCCACGCTGCGCGGATCTATTGCCGCTGCGCTGACTGAACAGGCATGAGTAAATACAGCACTGGTATATTCATACCAAAAAACCCACACAAATTGGTTGGCAATCCCAATCCAACGTTTAGGTCCAGTTGGGAAAATCGCGTGATGATGATGTTGGATCAACATCCAAATGTCATCAACTGGGCTAGTGAAAGCATAGCCATTCCCTATAAAAGTCCACTAGATGGCAAAATGCACAGATACATACCTGATTTCTTGATTGTCTACAAAGACAAGACTGGCCAACAACGTGCTGAATTGGTAGAAGTAAAACCAGCCAAAGAAGCCATGGCTGAAAATGCCAAAAGCAAGCGCGACAAAGCAGCAGTGTTGTTGAACACTGCCAAATGGGGTGCAGCTATGATGTATTGCAAGAAAAATGGTTTGAATTTCCGCATACTCACTGAAGATCAAATTTTTGTCAAAAAAGGTGTGCACAACCGCAAGCGTTGATCAGACTGCCATCAGCCTGGAAATAGTCCCAGTTCAGCAATTGCTGCCTCAAATTTAACTCATAAATATCCACATGAGCGCAAAGTTTGACAAACTCCAGCAGGCATTTAACCTGCCTGGTATGGAAGAAGTATCACCTGATACAGCACAGGAAATTGAAGCTGCATTGGCACAGGCCAAGGACCTTGAGCAGCATTTTGACCAAATGGACGGCTATGATCAGCATGATCACGAAATGGATGAATTGGCAGGATTGGCCATTCAGGCCCACAAGGATCTGCAGGACCTCGGCATGAATGTTGAAATAAAACACGCAGGCGAAATATTTTCCAGTGCAGGGCAGATGTTGAAAATAGCCGTAGACGCCAAGAACCTCAAAGTTGAAAAAAAACTCAAACTATTGAGGCTACAATTGGACAAGATGAAGATAGATCGTGCTCATAGTCCTCCAGATGCTGTCGATGGCACTGCAGTGAGTTTAGATCGCAACGAGATATTGAAACAACTGCGTCAAATGGGCGGCAATGATAAATAACAGACATAGGAGCCGCCTAACATGAAAAATTTCAGGGATTATCTCGAGGAAAGTGTCAAGGATCACAATTATGTGATAAAATTTTCTCAGCAACCAACTGAAGAACAGGTACAGATCATAGGAAAATGGCTCAAGAGGTATGAACTCAAAAGCATAACACATCCAGAAAAAGTGCCCATAGATCACAAGGACTTTATAGACATACCCAACAAGGACGTGTATATGATGGCCTTTACCATCGGTACACCCTGTGTTAGTTACATACTGCAGCAGGATCTAAGACTTTGCACCAACATACCGGAAAAATACATTGTGGTGCGTGCTGCTAATGAGCCCATTGAGCGCTATGCTGAATACGATGTTTGGAGCAGATTGGCTGACAAGGCCGCAGCACAAGATGGTGATACCCATGCTGCGCGACTCAGTACCAACAGAGAATACAATGCTGCTGAACAACCACCCGCAGGACCGCTATTTGGTAATGAATACAACAAGAACCTGCTGACATATCTGGCAGGTGTGGCAGATTCGCGCCCCAGCATGGAAGTTCATGCATCAGCACCACTGTTTAGTTGGCTTCAGATGGAAGACATTGCACCAGGTGAACCAATGCAGGACACTAGTGACTTCAATGCTCAATTCAACACACCTAAACCCACTACAGCTGGTGACAAAAGACCTGTGGTTGATGATGCCTATGTCAACAGCAAAGGAACCATGAGCGACAACGCTATACCACATGTCAAATTTATAAAAGATCCCAAAACTGGCAAGGCTCGACAAATGGTTCAACCGGCGGAGAAAAATTAAAATGGAAAGACACTACAAACTGGCTGTTACCAGCGACACCACCAACATTGATGTCAACAGTGTTGACGCAGCCGAAGTTGCTCGCATTGTGCAATTGGCCGGAATGAGCCAAAGTATGCCAGATACCATGCCTACTGCAACTGACAACAACGCACTTCAGCGCAAGACTTCAGATCAACAACAGCTGTCAGATCTTACAGTCCTTCGTAAAAATGCAGGCATGTCTCCGATGCCGCCAGCTCCGTCGTTGTTGGGTTCGGCTCATGACGATCATCCAATGGATGTAATACAAAAGGTGGACGAGGACGTGGCGGAATATGATTTTGGTCACAGAACATTCAAAGACGAGGGTGAAGAAATCGACGAACCGGACTATATTTGGCAGGCCGTAGAAAATCCACAACGCATCAAAGGTTCAGCCGGAGATAATGGTTTAATCCAAGAATTGCATACTAGACTCACCCTGCAATATCAGCAATATCTAACTGAGGAAGAAGCCGTAGAACGTGAGAATGATGCAGGTTTAATGAGTCCATTGAGCGATCCTACTAAACCTAGTTTTGACAAGGATCCTCTCAGTGATGTTGAACCTGTTACAGACGGTAGCCACAGTCCAATGAGCACCATTGTAAGGCAGCACGCATTCAAGTGAAAACTGCGGATATAGATCAGGTAATCAACATAAACTGAAATTCAATGGCAAAAAACAACACCGATTTTGAAAAACTCAAACCAGCTGGGAAAAAGGTATCGTTCAACAAAGAACAGTTGGCCGAAATCTATGCATGTCATAGTAATCCGATACATTTTATGGAAAACTTCATGTGCATCCAGCATCCGGTCAAGGGCAAGATGCCATTCGAAGCCTATCAATTCCAACGGGAACTAATCAATACCTATTGGCAAAATCGCAATACAATTGCTATGATTCCTCGCCAGAGTGGTAAATGCTGTCTAAATAGTACTATAATAACTGTTAAACAAAATAGTACAGGAAAGCAATATGATATACCAATCGGCGAATATCATCAGTGGGCATCTGACATGCGAGATCACGGTACCTCTGGTATTGATATCAATCGATACCAAAAAAAATAGTTGGACAAAAATTACCAATATTATGTCTGCCTCTTGGCAGCGTAGATGGCCTTCACTTTATGGACTTGGGATGCTGATTCCTTTTATTAACTCAAATACCCAATCACGGGATAAGAACTATGAATGAGCTTTCTGAAACCATAACTCGCAAATTTATAGACGTAGTCGATCTCGATGATTGGTCAGTAATGTCAGATACCGGTTGGCAAGACTGCATCTCCATAAACAAAACCGTGATGTATGATGTATGGAGGTTGGAATTAGAAAACGGACAGATTTTGTTGTGTGCAGACGATCACATAGTATTTGATGAACACTATCATGAAACATTTGTCAAGGACCTTGCTCCAACCCATGTGGTGATCACAGCGTCTGGCCCGGTCAGGGTGCGGTCAGTGATCAATCTCAATTACAGCGACAACATGTATGATCTGTCAGTAGATTCTCCGGAACATAGATATTTTGCAGATGGCATATTGAGCCATAATACAACCACTGCAGCAGGATATTTACTTTGGTATGCCATGTTCAACGACGATGTAACGGTGCTGATCGCAGCCAACAAGTTCAAGGCCGCTAATGAGATCATGATGCGCATCAAATATGCCTATGAGGAGATGCCCGATCACATAAGATGTGGTGTAGTGGAATACAATGTTACCAGTATAAGGTTTGACAACGGTTCACGTATTGTGGCCACTACAACGACACCAGACAGTGGCCGCGGCATGAGTATCAGCCTATTGTATCTAGATGAGTTTGCCTATGTACGACCTAGAGTGGCTGTTGAGTTTTGGACAGCTATGGCCCCTACCTTGGCCACCGGTGGCAAATGCATCATCACTTCAACCCCCGCCAGCGATGAGGATATGTTTGCTCAACTGTGGTTTGGCGCTATTAATACCATTGACGAAAAAGGCAACGAGATACCCAACGGCATTGGTAGAAACGGATTCAAAGGGTTTTCTGCGCATTACAGCGACGTTCCCGGACGCGATGAAATCTGGGCCGAAGTAGAGCGTGCCAAAATTGGCGACGAGCGTTTCATGCGTGAATATGAATGTCAGTTTGCCGGTGAAGAAAGCACACTGATCAGTGGGTTGACTCTGCAGCGATTGAAAGGTATAGATCCTCTCTACAAGACCAATGACGTGAGATGGTATGTCAAACCTGCTCCGGAACTTACCTATCTTGTGAGCCTTGATCCCAGTGCAGGCATCGGCAAGGACCCTGCAGCCATAGAGGTATTTTCAATACCAAACATGGTCCAGGTTGCCGAATGGAGCAGCAACAGGGCCAGTGTACCAAATCAAGTTCGAACGCTGCAGGTCATTATTGAAAAGATCTACAATGACTGCAAACGCGGTGGCATAAAAGGCGAACCAGACATATACTTTTCATTTGAAAACAACTCCTGGGGAGAGGCTGCATTACAGACCATATCTGACATAGGCGAGGAAAATTTTCTTGGCCAGTTGTTGAACGAACCAAAAAAAGTGGGATTAACTAGAACCCGCAAGGGTCTCAATACCAATGGACGCAGCAAGGCCATGGCCTGCAGTAAACTGAAAAGTTTAGTAGAAGGCAATAGGCTAACACTTCACAGTAAATTATTGATAAAACAAATGAAATTTTTCACCAGCAGAGGCGATGGTTTTGCTGCCAAGCAGGGTGAACATGACGATTGTGTAATGGCGACCATTCTTTGTGTGCGCATGATGCAGATGGTCACAAACTGGGACGACCGAATCGGCGAAATACTCAAGGATGCATTTGATGATGACACGACCGATACTAGAGATCCACTGCCGTTTTCGGTCATCTTCAACTAAATACACTATCTAACAAGGATTTTAACATGGCTTTTGACTGGTCTATTGTCACTGACAAACTATATGGAATCGTCAAAGGTTCGGCCAAAAAATTGAGCATGTATGATGCACGAGGCAACGAAACTATAGATCCCAGCGACGCTACACGGTTTTTTGCTACCTTTTCCAGCAGCGACCCAGACCTCGATGATTTTACCATCTTGGTAGCAATACATGATCTAGGACAAAGCAGTTATATCAACATAAAAACACCATCTCTAGATGATGACAGAGATTTCGACAAGGTTCATCAAATACGCAATCATATACGCAGTGCCGTTGGCCAGCGAGAAGGCATCAAAACAGTTTGGCAGAAGTTTGACCAAGAGATAGATCCCAGGGAGGAAGCCGTGCATAATATCAAAGAAAGCAAAGACATGGGCAAGTGGCATGGAACCACCAAGAGTTCTTTTCAAAAAATAGGCACAGCAAAACTGATAATCCGGCATACAGGTGCTGTCAATGAAAACCTAGCTGGTGCTAGGACGCGACATATAAGAGCACTGTTTGTTGAAAGTGATCAAGGAGAAAGATTTGTATATCCTTATCTGCACATGTCAGGAGCCCGAGCCTTTGCTCGCCATATCAGCAATGGCGGGACCAATCATGATACTGTATCACAGGGTATAACGAAACTAAGTGGAGATTACATGAGCCTGCGCAGAGCATCACATGCCATGCGGCAAAATGGTGCGGTCAGCGGATGGACAGTTTCGGTACGCGAAAGTATGAACAGTATCAATGGTCGTTTGAAGAGCCTACAGGGACCAAAAGGTCATGCACGCGCTGAGAGACTGCTGGCCAATCAACATGTGATACTAGACGAGACCACAACCAATAGTCTCTGGCAGCGCCTGGCAGAAGTCTGCGGTTGCGATCAAGAACAGCCACTGTACAGTGATCTTGGAGTAGCGGCTCGCTACCTCAGTGGTGTAGACAAGTCATCGCACGTTGTTAAATTTTCCTGGCACCGCCGACCTGATATCAGCGGAGTGGCACATACACAGCCAGTGTTGGCACGACTTCACCTGCAGTTGATAGAGCTGGCCGATGCCTGTTCTGACTCACATGCTGCTGCCCGACTGAGAGAAATAGCAGCCATGCTGGGACAAAACAGGAAACCCAGCACAGAGGACCTAGCATTTGTGCGCGAAGCCATAGCCAGCGGCACCAAATATACTACTGAGACCGAACTGCCAGAAGAAAGAGAAATCGACGAATTTCTCATGGAATTCTCTTTGGATAAAATGTTCACCACAGATGCCTCAGTAGGCAGCAGGGTCGATTCGATTGATGAAGCATTCGAAACTGACACCAGTGATTACGAAATGTCCCATGGCAAAAAACCTCGAGGCAGCGGCGGATGGGTAATTGGTGTTGGTTCAAAAGACGCCAAGGATCATGTGGAATACAGTGGGTCGTTGTCAGACGCTTTGCAAAGGGCCAAACAAGTTGCCAGAGACAAAGGTTTGACCAAAAGTTCATCGCCTGTGAGACTGCACGTCATGTCTGAAAATGATACATATGGTGTGAAACAGAAAAAACACGAGCGTGAAGACGAAATTGCATATAACAAAGAACAGCGTGCAAAACGTTGGAACTTTGGCGATCCATTGCCAGATTCAACACCAGCAGACAATGACCTAGAAGAAATGGAGAAAAACAGCATGATTCAGCACATACCCGGCCAGTCGGGCAAGGTTATCAATCAAAGTGGAGACTTTTATCTTGTGCATGACGAGGATAACTATGATCGTACGATCAAACACGAGTATATTGTGTATCAAAAGACAGGTGAAAGATTCAAAGAGATTGAAAACCTAAACATGCCATACCAAAGACCCAGCGAAGCAATGGCAGTGTTTAAGAAAAAATATATGGCCCCGCATGAAGCCATGCTGGAACGCATGAAAAATCTCGCTGGTATCTAATTATATCAAAAAAATATGTCATGGATGTTTTTAAAATTTGTTCTTACTACTTCAGGACTAATGATTTGCATCCATGACAGGTGATAAATAGTATTGTCAGTAGAGGGACAGAAAGATGACCCAACACTGTCTTTAGACCATTATTAGGCACACAAAGGAGGCACACACAATGGCACTAACTCTTAAAGAAATCCAGGCTAAACTGCTGGCACAGCAGGCCAATAAAGACCGCGCTAAGAATGGCAGCGGATTCGGTGGCGACAATGCCATTTATCCATTTTGGAATAATCCCGAAGGTTCCAGCGCTACCATGCGATTTCTGCCAGACGGCGATGAATCCAACGATTTTTTCTGGCTTGAACGTCTTATTATCAAACTGCCATTCCCCGGAGTCAAGGGAGACTCAGCAGGCAAGGCTGTAGAGGTACAGGTTCCCTGCACTGACATGTGGAAAGCCAACACCTGTCCAATTACTGCTGAAATCCGCCCGTGGTGGAAGGACAAGAGTCTGGAAGATATGGCTCGCAAGTATTATCGCAAGAAGAGTTATCTATTTCAAGGCTTTGTAACTGCCAATCCCAACAAGGAAGATCAAGAACCAGCCAACCCAATACGTAGATTCATCATCAACCCCAGTGTGTTTGACATTGTCAAGTCAATTCTCATGGACAAGGATCTTGAGAATAGTCCCACTGATTATCGACATGGGCGCGATTTTTACCTACTCAAGAATACCAAAGGCGGTTACGCAAACTATTCAAGCAGCAAGTGGGCTATGAAAGAGCGTGCACTCACTGATGATGAGACCAATGCTGTTAACCAATACGGACTATGGAATCTCAGTTCATTCCTGCCAAAGAAACCCGATGCCGCACATCTCGATGCCATTATGGAAATGTTCACTGCTAGTGTAAATGAGGAACTCTACGACACTGACCGCTGGGGTCAATACTATCGTCCAAATGGCATGAGGATGGACGGTATTGCAGACAGTGATTCAGCGGTTGTTGTTCCGCAGACAACACCTGTGACTTCGTCGGGTACTGCAGCTGGTATTTTAAATAAGATTCCAAACAGGGCCGCAACCCAGGTCGATGATGTTCCACCCTGGGAAGAACCACAACCAACCAAACCAGCCGCAGCACCTCAATCCGACAAGCCAAAAATGCAGACGCCGGATGATATTATTGCTGCTATCAGGCGCCGCCAACAGCAGAAGTAAACTGGCTGGGAGGTTGATCCCTCCCAGACCTTTTGAGGCAATGCCAACATCTGACAACATTCTATTGATAGGAGAAAATCGTGCGCCCTTTCGATTTGAGTAAATTTAGGAAAGATTTGACAAAAAATATCCCCGGTATCAGTTTGGGATTCCATGATCCAAAACACTGGGTTGACTGCGGAAACTACGCACTCAACTATTGTATTTCTGGCAATTTCAACAATGGTATTCCACTGGGCAAGGTAACCATGTTTGCTGGGCAATCAGGCAGTGGTAAATCCTATATCTGTTCCGGCAATCTTGTACGTAATGCACAAAAGGACGATATCTTTGTAGTATTGATCGATACCGAAAATGCACTTGACGAAAATTGGTTGAAGCCATTAGGTGTTGACACCAGCGAAGACAAACTGCTGAAAGTCAACATGAGTATGATCGATGATGTAGCAAAACTCATGAGTGATTTCATGAAGGACTACAAGACACGTTTTGATTCGGCGGATGAAAAAGACAGGCCAAAGGTCTTGTTTATACTTGACAGTCTAGGCATGCTGTTGACGCCAACTGATGTGAATCAATTCCAAAGTGGAGACCTCAAAGGTGATATGGGACGCAAGCCAAAAGCACTAGCAGCACTTGTTCGCAATTGTGTTAACATGTTTGGCGAATATGATGTGGGCATGGTAGTGACCAATCACAGTTATGCCAGTCAGGACATGTTTGATCCAGATGACAAGATCTCGGGTGGACAGGGATTCATCTACGCCAGTTCTATTGTAGTGGCCATGCAGAAACGCAAACTCAAGGAAGATGAAGATGGCAAGAAAGTCACTGATGTTCGAGGCATCCGCGCTGCTTGCAAAATCATGAAGACTCGGTATAATAAACCATTTGAAAATGTTGAGATCAAAATCCCCTGGGACAAGGGCATGGATCCCTACAGTGGTCTGATTGAACTTTTTGAGAAAAAAGGAGTTCTGTTTAAAGACAGTACCAAACTCAAATATGTTGACACAAGTGGCAAAGAACACAAATATTTCCGTTCAGCTATTCCCAATAGTCTGTTAGATCAGATCATGGAAGAATGGGACGAAACCAAAATTAACCCCGTGTTGGAAGCAGCGGGAGACATGACAGAAGAACTGGGAGAATAACATGGAAATCGCTGATCGTACTGTTTTAGAAATCTGGGAACTGTTTACAGATTACATCCAACCTGGCAAGAAAAATGATGCAGCAGTGCGTTATCTACGTATTTTTCTTGAACAAGATATTGAACTGGGTGATCTAGAAGACCTACGTGAAGAAGACGAACACATCGACTATGCTCTGGATGAACTTAAAAACGACCTAGATGAGGACTACGCCGATGATACAGAATACGAAGAAGAATAAATTCAGCAATAGATTCCTTCGCAAGGAATCTATTGCTGATATTGATCATCTGCAGAGGCCGGGATCAACGACCAAAAAGAAATTAGATTTATCTAATCGTAATTCTATGAATACAACACAGCTAGATCGCAAAGACAACAGCATGATCAAACACAAGATCGTGCATCATACACCTAGTCAAACGGATCATGACTCGGTTGAAAACACATTGAAACCTGCAATTGTCATGTCTGATCATGAACTGCGTGAACTTCTAGTTAGATCTGATCTAGCGGCCAATTCATTAGATCCAATACAAACAGCTGCGGTACAAACTGAACTACAGGCCAAAACGCTGCTGATGCTCAATGCCATAGACTGGAAACTGTGGGTATTATACAACAAATTTGCCAAGGCATAATACATGTGGTATAATCGGGTAGTTGAAGATCTCTTTGAAATTACAAATGCCATAACTCATTTTAACAAAGAATTAGATCTAGCTCAAAACGAAACAAAGATCACAGGTAATCTCGAAAAAAACTCACAAGAACTATCTGGTATTACCAGTCATCGATTTGGACAACTGCAGGAAATCGAAGCCATACTGAAACATGTTAACATTCGCTATGACAAACTACGCAGCGATCATTATCGCAAATATTTAGAAAGATACAATCGACAACTAACAGACAGAAGCATAGAAAAATATATCGACGGTGAAGATGACGTGGTCAGTATGGCAACTATCATCAATGAAGTAAGCCTAGTTAGGAACAAGTATTTGGCTTTGATGAAGGGACTTGATATCAAAGCCTGGCAAATTGGACATATTGTCAAGCTACGGGTGGTTGGTTTAGAAACCATAACCCTTGAGAACAATACTCGATTTTAGGCATGATTTCTGATTCTACCTGGTTGAAGATTCTGATCAATAATTTTTTGGATAATTCTCAAACAGGTAGAATTGCGTTATTACGTCTTGATGCTATTTGCGTTCCTTGACAGCACTCTTGCCAAACATTGGATTATTTTTACCTGCTCCAGCCATTATTAAATGTTTCTATAATGATATTTTTCAACAGCAGCCGAGACACAATATTAACTGACTACGAGCTTTGCAGGTACCTTGTATTACCGGATCCAAGACAAACAGGAAGATAAAGAATGATAAAGACCGCTGAGATAGTCATTACTGACGAAGTTGGGGTAAAGATTGAAGGCCTTGATCTAGCCACCAGGCGGGCATGTGTCAATGCAGTGAAATACTTCCTACCACATGCAAGATATAGTCCAGCATACAAGCTTGGAAGATGGGATGGGTGCCAGAGCTTTTGCACCCTGGGAGGTAGGACATATCTAAATCTTCTCGATAAAATACTTCCAGTACTGATCAAGGAAGGCTATGAGTTTGAGATCAAAGATTGTCGAGCATCCCACAGTTTTGAGTTTGAGAAGATTGATGAGAATTTCCTCAGCCATATCAGTTGGCCTGCTGGGCATAGATTTGCAGGTGAGCCTATAGTCATCCGTGATTATCAGATACAGGCCATCAACGAATGCATCAACAACCTACAGGGAATCTCCATTGCACCAACCAGCGCGGGGAAGGCTCAACCTCTATCAAGCCTTGTTAAGGTTCCTGGTGGCTGGAAGGCAATGGGGGATATCGTGATAGGTGACCTCGTTACGACACCCGACGGATCTTCGGCTGTAGTCAGTGGAACCTTTGATCATGATCCAAAGGATGTGTATGAGATCACATTTGAGGACGGTCGCAAGGTTAGATCATGCGACGAACATCTGTGGAAGGTACATAACCACAATTGGACCGAAAAATGGAAGGTAATCTCTCTTAAGGAGATCATCAAGTATCAGGCAACCAACCAACGGACCATGTCAGTCCCTTTACCAACGATGGTATCTGATGCAACGAATGATACAGACTTACCAATTGATCCGTACATACTGGGAGCATTACTTGGAGATGGATCATTTAGAGATAATTTTGGCATCTCAACAGCTGATCAGTTCATTGTCGATAAAATCTCATCTAAGCTTGACCCGAGATATGTTCTAAAACACAAGGATCGATATGATTATAGCATTTCATTTGGCTCAAATGAGCTTCATATGGAAGCAAGATCTAAATGGATGCGTGATATCAACACACAGCCAGATATCAAAAAACCAACATACCATCTCTACAAGGCACGTATCAAAGAACTTGGCCTAAAGGGAGCGTATAGTCATACCAAGTTTATACCGCCTATATATCTCAACAGTAGCTATTCGCAGAGACTGTCATTGATACAAGGTCTTCTGGATACTGACGGATATGTTGACAAGCGCGGATGCATTTCGTTCACAACAACTAGCCAACAATTGGCCGATGGATTTGCAAAACTGCTCCATAGCATCGGAGGTATTGCCAATATCACCACCCGCACCAACCGGATTTATAAGGGAGAAATGATACCTTGTAAGGATGTTTATAACGTGTCTGTATACCATCCAACACCTAGCATACTAGTCACGATGCCTAGGAAGGTTGATCGTGTATCATCGAGAGTTGTAAGACGGAGTCCGATGCTCCATATTACTGATATCAAAAAGGTATCCAATGAACCGGTCCGGTGTATTATGGTCGATCATCCAGATCATCTATATCTAACAGATGGATATGTTGTAACTCACAATACCATCATCACGGCAAGCCTGAGCATGCTGGCTGAGAAATACGGTAGGACCATCGTCATCGTTCCCAACAAGAATCTCGTTCAACAAACTGAGGAGGATTATCGCAACATCGGGCTCGACGTTGGTGTGCTTTATGGCGATCGCAAGGAATATGATCGGCAGCATACCATCTGCACATGGCAAAGCCTCATGGTGCTCGACAAGAAGAGCAAAGATGCATTAGACGATGAACAGCTGGCGGTATTCATAGACAATCTAGTTGCAGTTATATGTGACGAGGTGCATGGAGTGAAGAACCTAAATGTGTTGCACAATCTTCTCACTACTACCTTTTCTAACATACCAATCCGGTGGGGGTTGACCGGGACCATTCCTGAGGAGGAATATAATCAGGTCAGCCTTTACAGCGCAATTGGGCCTATCATCGGCAAGCTATCGGCAAAGGAACTGCAGGATAAAGGGTATCTTGCCAAGTGCCATGTGAATATACTACATACCCAGGATGCGGTATCGTACGGCGACTATCAAGGAGAGCTAAAGTACTTGGTCACCAACCGTGATCGTCTATCTTGGATGGCTGGTAAGATCAAAGAGATAGCTGACACTGGCAACACCTTGGTGTTGATTGATAGAATCGAAACAGGTGAAATACTGCATGAGATGATTGCTGACTCAACTTTCATCAGCGGACAAATGAAAAGCACCAAGAGAAAGGAAGCATACAAGGACATCAATCTAGCGGATAATGCCGTGATGATCGCCACATATGGTACCACCAGCACTGGCATCAGTATCAATCGCATATTCAATCTGGTATTGGTTGAACCGGGAAAAAGCTTTGTTCGTGTGATACAAAGCATTGGACGTGGCTTGCGGAAGGCAGATGACAAGGAGGCTGTTGAGATCTACGACATTGCTAGCAAATGCAAGTTTTCAAACAAACATTTGTTAAAACGCAAGAAGTTCTACGATTCGGTCGAATATCCATATACTACTACAAAGGTATCATATCAACCTTGAGAAATTTGGACTAGAAGATCAAAGATAACGTGATGACCTGATTGGAATTTGGTGTGAATCCGCATTAAATAGCTGCCAAACCCATCACTAGGAGAAGGGCTATACGGATCCTCACGCACGAAAATAAATCATATGCAATAAATCAAATCCCCGATCGCGTCGAAGATCTAAGATATTGTGTATTGGACTATTCAAACCAAGCAGACGTTGACTATTATTTCTTACCAATGATATTTTTGGAGAGTTTTAATAGTCCTTGTATAGATCTACGCATAGGCGAATATAGCCTACAGATGCCGTTGGATTGGAGTGTAATAATAGGAGATATGCATCTTGGACATCTTGAAATCATGCCTTTGGTCTATCTTATGGACAAGGATTTTGATGTCTATTGTTTTAATCCTATCAAAGGCTACATGCCACGATTCCTCAAATTAGAAATTATCAACACATGGCCCGATGTCAAGTGGTATTTTCCCAAGTTGAAAAATGGACATTTGCTTGCAGTACCTTTAAAAGAAGGCGACAATCCACTGTGTGCATTTTTTGTCAAGGAAATTGCCAAGATACCAGACAATCTTGACATACGTAAACTTTTTTAGATAGAAATCCCCGCTGATTTCGCTCTGGCTAATCAGCGGGGATTTCTGAGTCTGCCTATTAACAGAGCAGTTTTATGCCGTTTGCAGCACTGCTTGACCTGGGGCCGGTATGCAGCCAGTTGGTACCCAGGTGTAGGTGTTGTTGTTGAATGTTGAAACTGTTAGGTTGCGGATAATTTCAGCATATTCAGTGCTGGCCACCGGCGACACAGTTATAGTTGGTCGAGCTGGCCCAAAAGTTCCCGGAGCACATATTGTAAGTGCTGTTACAGCCCCGCAGGTCACTGTTCCCGATATCCTGGCAAAACCACAGCCGCTGACCACAGGAGCAACTGCTTGATAGTTGCTGCCACCTGCAATTATATGCGTACTGCTGATGCCATAGGTAGCAGTAGCAGCAGCACCAGTGCCGCGACCAGTTTGTGCTGTAAAAGCAACTGGGTTGCTGGGCGGAGTAGTGTAGTCACCAGAATTATGTACACGAAGAGCCGTCACATCCCAGCGTAGATTAAATGACGCTGACCTAGCCCAGGTGTTGGCAGTAGTAGATGAACTAAACACTGTGGTGTTGCTGATGCTGCTATTAGTAGCATTACCAGCACTGGTTATTGTAACCCCGCCGATGTTGCCATTGCCTGAGGTGGTTGCCACAGTGATCACTGTTGGCGTTGCCCAACCAGTATAGTTCCAAGTAAAGGTATCGCCAACAGTATAACCGTTGTTGGTATGGATATTACCAACAGCACCCAAGGCCACTGATTCAACAGTGGCATTTGCACGGTGATTGGTAAAATATGTGCCTCCATTAACACTGAGAATCTGTCCTGGAACATATCCTGCTGCTGTAGTACCAGAACCGCCAGATGTAACAGCAAATGATGTCACACCAATATTCGCAACTGCTGAGGCACCACTGCCGGTGCTGCCATATGGACGCACAGTGACATTGGCCTGTCCTGGCTGCAGAGCTACACCGCCATTGGTTAATTGCACTCGGTTGCTGTAATTTCCGCAAACAGAGACCATGTTGTAGGTATTGGTGGCTCTTTGCGTGCAGATCCATGCCAGTGCGGTGCCCGGCTTGCAGATGAAATATGCAGTGGCCTGCAACTGTTGTCCAGTGTGACTGGTGTTGCCAATATAATTGGCGTTAATCGGGCGTCCCATGTTGTTTTATCTCCTGTTGATGTTGCCGTTCTAGGGCTACGCGGTTGGGTGACCGCATAATGCTAGATAACTTTATTTAGCAGAAGATAAAAAAAGAACGGCATCATGCCTTGTATAATGCCAAAAACAGCGCAACAATAAAACATGCTTGGAGATGTGTCGCATGGCCTCAGATAAAAAACACAAATTAGATCTAGGCGAAGTGCTGTCTGCACTGGACGAACGCGATCTTGGATATTATGACAGACTCACTGCAGAGGAAAAGAAAAGTTATGTTCCTCTGGTATTGATGCGCTACATGAGTTCGCTGAATGGACAGAACAAAAATGCTGCATATGCAGTGGTAGCAACCAACGATCTAGTAAACATAGGATTTTGGAGCCTCACAAAACATCCAGAACTTCAACATAAACTGTTGTGTCTCACAGGTCTCGGTGGACGACAATTCCGTCCTTGGTTGAGTGCCAAAAATTCAAAAAAAAACAACAAAATCGACGCTTGGTTACTAGAAAAATTCCCAGGATTAAATAATGATGAAGTAGCCATCATAAAATCCTTGCATGATGCCAAAAGTTGGGCGGTGTTCCTCAAAAGCAGCGGTATTGGTGATGGAGAAGTCAAAGAAATGCTCGAAGCATGGAAAAAACAAACCGCATGACAGGTTTTGAGTGTGAGTTTTGTAATAGGAAATTTGCCAAAGAATCATCACTGATAAATCACTCCTGTGAAAAAAAGCGTCGGTGGTTCACTAGAGATGACCCGCATGCAAGGTTTGGATTCTTTGCATGGAGCAGATTCTACGAACTCAACTCATTCAACAGGAGTAAAAATTTCAAAAACAGCCAAAGGAATTTCATAGAAAGTCAGTTTTATCTTGCATTTGTAAAATTTGGCCGGCACATATGTGATCTCAATGCTATTGATCCTGAAAAATTTATAGACTATGTGATCAAAAACAATTTGCCGTTGGACAAGTGGACACATGATTTTGTCTATGAACAGTATGTGCGAGAACTCACTAGGCAAGAATCAGCTGAAGACGCATTGGAGCGCAACATCATGTTGATGAACGAGTGGAGCATGCAGAATGGTGAACCTTGGCCGGAATTTTTTCGCAAAGTCAATGCCAACCAAGCAGTATCTTGGATACGTAGTGGTCGCATTTCTCCGTGGTTACTATATAATGTTGACAGTGCAGTTGATCTTTTTGAAAGGTGCACGCCAGAACAGTTGTCTATGATCAAAGAATATGCTCCCCCGGGGCCTTGGAAGATACGATTTAATAAAAGCCGAGACAGTTGTGAATTTATACGCAACACACTTAGAGAAAATGGAATGTGAAACATGAGTGACACTTATCAAGATATGTATAGCAGTGAAGCTGCACTTGAAAAACCATCTATGGACCAAGAACGAGGCAGTTTTCTGCTCAATCGCGGGTTGATCAAAGACATCACTATAGATGGTAAAACCATTTCTGTAGTAGACGCCGCAGTGGTGATAAAACTTGAAAATCTCGTGAGAACCTTGGCAGCAGATCTTACCAAGGTAACCAACGATCTGCGCAGTATCCGTGATAGGATGAGTATAAACGAACGCAAACTATCAACCGTGACTGCAGAACTAGATAACAAAGTCAGTTATGAATAAAACTACTCAGATCCCAGCAGGCGATGTTGATATAGACTTTGCTGATCGCAACATGGCCCTTGCTGGTTTAGATCATGTTCCTGCTGCTATCATACGCAACAATACCATAGTCAAACACAATACCGGAGTCTATTTCCATGCAGTGCCAAGTGATCCTATATCGGGCATTGCTTCATTGCACTATGAGGACGCTGAACAGCGTGGATGGTATAAGATAGATCTGCTGAATGTGCATGTCTATGAAATGGTCAAAAATGAACAGCACCTGCTGGACCTTATGAATAGAGAATTTGACTGGAACCTGTTGACCTTTCCAGAATTCACATCCCAATTGATACACCTTGGCAACCATGGGCCGTTGGTGGCCAGTGTGCGACCGTGTAGCATAGCAGATTTGGCCATGACATTGGCACTGATAAGGCCGGGCAAGCGACATCTCATTAATACCTGTCAGAGCCTGGGATTTGATGCAATCCGCAATGAAATTTGGCAACAAACGGACGGTGGTTATTCATTTCACAAGAGCCATGCAACTGGCTATGCTGTGTTGGTCAAAGTGCATGCCAATCTGTTGATTGAGCAACTCAACAGCAATTGACAGATTTTTATAAAGCGCTATAATGACATGCAACTTAGGAGTCCAAAATGCCGTCAAGGGTGCTGAAACTCAAATCTGAAACCAACAGTCTTGGTACAACGGTGTATCTTGTTGATAAAAACCGCAGTTATAATGAAAAAATTGTCGAATATTTGGATTATAACCCATTGAAGAACAACAAGGCAAATTTAACCGGCGGTTTACTATTCCGCAGTCCGGATATTGCCGCAGATGTATGGCCCGGCACACTAGAGACGCTGTCGCGCATTGATGGAGAATTTTCTATCACCGCTAGGCTAACCACCGACAAGAACAAAAAGCAGCAGATCACAGCCTGGGCTAGATTCTCCGACAAGAATGATGCCGCTATGTTTGCCTGGGCTAATGTGCAACACTGGCAGAAATGGAGTGATGCACAGGATGCAGAAGATCGTGCTGAGACCAAATCCAAGAAAAACACGTTGAAAATTACCAAGGATGGTAGATTGGTGGGCAATGTTACTTTGACCACGCTGTCAGACTAGGGTGTCTTGACCAACTGAATAGTGCGACGTTTCAATTTTTTGTTGATGAGATCCATGACGCTGATCGAAGGACCTTCGATCAGCGTGACTTCCTTGCGAGCAAAGGTCTTGAGATATTGCTTGAATGGTCTAAATCTTTCGCGAAGAAAGAGATTAATTGGGATAGTCCGGTTACTTTCCCACCACCAAGTTTCACCACAAGATAAAAACTCTCGTTTTACATTCTGTGGCAATGTGGGCTCCAGTACATATAAACTGACAAAATTTCCATCATAATTCTGCATGATTCCGATGTGTTCGGAATTGAGATATCTTATAATGGTTAGAAATGGAAATTTTTCTTGCAAAATTGCGTGAGTTTCTGGGTTCATAATATCAACTGGTCTGTTTGTGGTATTTATAACAGGAAGTGAACGTTGGTTAATAAAACGATAAATACCTTTAGAGAGGCAAATGGCAGCACATGGTCGACCAAGTTTTGTTCAAATACAAAGAGTATGTACAACTCTGGTATACCAAAGGTAATGCTCCCAACATAAATCCACCCATGATACAGTACAATACCAAAATTTACAAAGGCGCTACAAATACCATAGATTTTGTGGTTAGAAACAATGACCGTAAGCCGGTTAATTTGGCCGGATATCAGATAGACGCACTAATACAGCGTGTTGAAAGTGTAACCACTGTACCAGGCAATGGCTACAATCCACTAGCAGAACTGTTGTTGATTCAACCAGTTCAGACACTGCAGGATACTGCTGGTACAGCACGTTTGACGCTGACAGATCTTGAAATTGGACAATGGCTTGGCGGCTATTACCGCTATACTATCAGACTCACAGCAGTTACGGGCGAACAGACCTTTCTATTTACTGATATAAATCGCAGTACATATGGTAATTTTGAACTGATTGAGGGCATGAGCACGTCATTGGTCCCAGCCATAAACATTCCAGCCTATCAATTTACTCCTGAGACAGTAGACGATCTCACCAATCAATATATATTTGCCTCTGGTGCTCTACAGGGCAATGCCCAGGCAGAGCGCAGCAGTGGTATGCATACAATGGTAGCCTACACCGGCAACGGGTATGCTGGAAAGTTTTGGATACAGGCCAGTCTCACATTGAATGCCCCCAATAGTGTAGATTGGACCAATATACCAATAGGTAATGGCACTGACTACTTTCAATACTCGCCGCCATATAACAGTCCACCGATCAAAGTTTTTAATTTCACCGGTAACTACTACTGGGTTCGTGCTGTGTTTGAAAACCCTCTGTATCAACAGTGCGGTATGTGCAATCAATACTATCAAACCACACCAATAATTCCCAGTTGTGGTCCTTTACCATTTACCTGCGCCAGCCGTAATAATCGTCAGTTTCAGCCTCCCCAGGGACCATGGACTTGTGGACCAAATCCGCCAGCATGGCCACCAAGGTGTTGCACACCTCCACCTCCATATCCGCCAGCACCATATCCTCCGCCCCCGGGTCCATACCCACCGGCACCTCCTCCTATACCTTATCCAAACCCACCGCCTGGGCCACCACCACCACCGCCATGTAATCACGGATACTTTGCTGGAATTCTCTATAAAAACTGAGGTTGTAATACCAATTACCACCGTATAAACTAGAGTGATGTTGCTTGTTCATCAACTGGTACAGGATCATCTACCAACAAAACGTCGACAAACGGCCAAAGGTTGGATAACATTCAACGGAGTCTGTTGTCATCACAGAGGTCACAATCCTGACACTCGTTCTCGTGGTAATCTGTTGATCAGTGCAGATGGCAGTATGGTAATCAATTGCTACAACTGCGGTTTCAAGACCATGCACAAAGGTGGCGATATCAGCGGTAATTTTGAAATATGGCTGGGTTACCTAGGTATTCCTCGTGCAAAGATACAGGCTGCCAAATTGGAATTGTTGAGTTTAAAACTCAGCGGAGAGATAGAATCAATTGAAACTGGTGACTTCTTACGACCAGAAAATTTTCCTGAGGCGTCATTACCAAAACACGCTAGACCAATTAACGAATGGCTAGAGTCAGATGAAGTAGCCCCAGAACTGGCGACCTGTATGGAATATCTCATCAGCAGAGGACGTGCTGTGGCAGAAAATCATTCCTATTATTGGACTCCGATCACACGCTGGGATCTTAATCATAGGATACTGATACCATTTTATCATCGTGATCGCATCATCGGATGGACAGGTAGATATGCAGGTTTACCTCCAAAAGAAGTACCGCGTTATTATAATAGTGATTTACCAAGTGGATACTTGTTTAACAACAGTGTGTTGGATCACAAGAACAGACGGTATGTCCTGATAACAGAAGGTCCATTTGACGCCATAGCAGTGGATGGGATTGCTGTGCTGGGCAGTAAGATCAACCAACAACAGATAGCATGGTTGAATTCATCACCTAAGGAAAAGATTGTAGTGCCGGATCGACAGATGAAAAACCAAGAACTAATAGACACGGCTCTAGAACAGGGATGGTCGGTGAGTTTTCCTGACTGGGCACAGGGCATCAAGGATGCTGCAGATTCTAGCAAACGATATGGTAGGTTATATACTATAGCCAGTGTTATACAGGCTAGAACCAAAAGCACGTTGGAAATCAGCATGAAACGACAGATGATGAGGAGTTAACGTGGCCAAAACACCTACAGAAACCAAAGAATACACTGAGGAAAAACAAAAACTACTCATTGACGTCCTTTTGAGCAGCGAAGAAATCTTTGCTCGCTGCCAAAATATCCTCAATGCCAAGTACTTCGTCAACAAATATCGCCCTGCCATGCGATTTATCATGCAGCATGCTGAAAAATATCGCATCTTACCAAAATTTGAACAGGTCAATGCTGAAACTGGGCTAACATTTAACAAGATAGAAAACATAGCCCCACAGCATCAGGATGCTTTTCTAGACGAGATTGAAGAGTTCTGTAAAAACCGTGCACTGGCTGATGCGGTGTTGAATGCTGTCGATCTCATAGAAAAAGGCAACTACGGCGAAGTTGAAAAATTAGTTAGAGAAGCCATACTGATTAGTCTGCAAAGTGATATAGGCACTAACTATTTCGAAGATCCTAGATTAAGGCTGATGAAGATCAAAGACAACAACGGTCAGATCAGCACTGGCTGGCGAGACATTGACGACAAACTCTATGGTGGAGTAAATCGTGGTGAGATAACCATTTGGTGTGGCGGTAGTGGATGTGTAGTGGCAGATACCAAGATTCAGATCATTAAATTGTTAGATTTGTCAGAGTCAGCAAGGTGAAGCAGATCTCAAGAAGAAAGGTTCAATATAGATGATTTACAACGTAAAAAAATATGAATATGTCAATCAGTATTATACTGCTGCTCAGATTGAATCATATTGCGCTGGTGACAACTCTAAATTAGATAAACTTTGGCATTCTGCACAACCAGTGGAAATCACAATAAAGGATTTTATTGACCAATGGGAATACGGCAAATATTTGATTAACAGTCCCGACGGATACATACCCGTTGTTGATACTATTATTAAGCAGAAAATAAAGATGTATGAGATAACAACAGAATTGGGCAAGTCGTTGACCTGCAGTTATGATCATTATCTACAGGGCCCGTCAGCGGAGTGGATATACGCTCAGAATCTCAGCATTGGAGACAAGATACTAACCAAAGACGGTATAGAACGCATAACCTGTGTGCAAGAATTACCCGGAGACACGACATATGACATTGAAGTAGGACACGAAAATCATAGGTACTACACCAATGGGCTATCTAGCCACAATAGTGGCAAATCGCTGTTCTTGCAGAACATTAGCCTCAACCTGGTCAAACAGGGTATGAATGTAATCTACATCACATTGGAGTTGAGTGAGGAACTTTGTAGCATGCGCATGGACAGTATGTTGAGCGAAGTTCAAACCAAAGAAATCTTTCGCAAGATAGATGAGGTAGAAATACGTGTAAAACAAGCAGGCAAGCGCAGTGGTTTGCTGCATGTCAAACAGTTACCCCAAGGCAGTACCTGCAATGATATCAAGGCCTATCTCAAGACCTATGAGATTGAAACACAACGTAAACCAGATGTTCTAGTTGTAGACTATCTCGATCTATTGTTTCCCAACAACAAGAAAATTGACCCCAGCAACCTATTTGTCAAGGACAAGTTTGTCACAGAAGAACTGCGCGGACTAATGGTAGAACGTCAAATGATTGGCATGACCGCCGCCCAGTTGAATCGCTGCCTTTCTACAGATACTGAGGTAGTTTCAAATGGAGTTAAAACAAAAATCTTAGAAGTTAACGTTGGCGATTGGCTAGATTCATCTGAAGGTCCAGTGCAAATTTTAGAAAAATTGCCTGTAATTAAACAACCAGTGTTCAAAATCACAACAAAAAGTGGTAAAACTGTGACATGTAGTGCAAAACATAAATTTCCCACCAAATCTGGATTAAAAAGTTTAGAATCTGGGCTAAAGATTGGCGATTCTTTGTCTGTAGTGATAAACATGTATCAACTTTTTAAAATAGATGACGAAATTACATCAATTGAATATATTGGAGTTGAAGATACAGTAGATATAAATGTATCTGGAAATAAATTATTTTATGCCAACGAAATTTTAACACACAATTCCTCAGTTCAAGAACAAGAACACGATCACAGTCATATTTCGGGTGGTATTTCCAAGATCCAAACGGCGGATAATGTGATTTCTATCTTTGCCAGCGCTGCTATGAAAGAACGTGGTCAGTATCAGGTGCAGTTTCTCAAGACGCGCTCGTCTAGTGGTGTTGGTAGCAAGGTCAATCTTGGATTTGATCCAAATACCTTGCAGATATTCAACAGTGATGATGACAGTGCAGCAGTTGTAACCAGCAGTGCCACTGCAGATGTTTTTGCAGATCTCAGAAGGAAGAATTCATCCGCTGCTAAGAAGGCTGATGGCGACCAAAAGTCTACAGATTCAACAAAAAGCATCAAAGATCTCAGCGCATTAACAGCACTGGTACGTCGTTAATGCGCTGACTTGTACTGTAGCACATCTCCAACCAGCAGCATCAGAGCCACTACTATGTGTGAAAATTCTCTGCTGCTGATGGCCTGCTCATCGCCCTCAACATGGTTTACCATGCTGGCAATACTTTTCAATGCTGATGCTTCTTGACCATTTTTGGCGGCTGTAAGTGCAGACACTACACCTGTCATAACATGTGAAATGCCGCCATTTTTTGTTCGATTATTCATACCCTTGATGATATGGTAGACCAGTTTGGTTGCCTGAAGTTTAGACACTGGACTGGTATTACCGGCATCCTTGATTACTGTTGTTAGATCTTTAATGCTGGCAATTTTGGTTTTGGTATCATTAGCCTCGGTAATTTCTTCAGTTGATTCAGCTGCAGATACGGCCTTGATATTATTCAACAGGGATCCTTTATCGCCCGATGCCAACATATGATCAAATGCCGTAGCCAGCGCCAGAGTTTGTTTACTGTCTAGTTGCGGTTTATCGCTTTGTAGTGCCGCTATAGCACTTTTGAAACTACCCTGAAGATCCTGCGGAATGTCAAGCCTTTGTATCAGTTCACCAACATTGAGATTACCTGCTATCTTCTGAAGTCCGGCTGGTTTAGTCAAAAGGTCATCAATAGATTGGCTGCTTTTGGAGGCTGACAAATCATCGGCTTCATCGACTGCAGACATATATTCAGATAGTGTATCTACCAGACGCCTAAAGTCTTCGGCAATATATTGTGACATGATTTGACTCTCCAAGGTATCAGTCTATTTATATATTTGGCTAGCAGGTATAAATATCGCTAGATCAAACAGGAATATATCGTGGATCATATTAAGAATTTCATAGATGAACTCGACGCGATTGTTCCAGCAAAGAGCAAACATACCGTCATCGAAAGCAGAGCCACTCATCTCATTGCTAGTGCAGTTAATCTTGTGCGCTTAATCAGAGAAAGTTATCCGACTGAGCAGGCCGAAGATTTGGTCAAACGTTTGCATCGCAGCATCCTTAGTGAGGATGACAAAAAATTCACCCGCAAAATCAAAGAATTGAGGAAAGACAGATGAACTCGGAGATGAGACATTATCTTGACATCGTAGAAGATAAAAATTCAATAATACACGAAGGAATACTGGACAGTATCAAGAAATGGGTATCAGGCCTTGGAGGCCCGGTAAAACAACGCGGCCAAGAATTGATCAACGATCTTGCAGCACAATTGAAAAGCAAATATGGTGCTGCTGTCCCAAAACAGACACAGCAGGCCAATCGTGATTGGATGTGGGGCAAACTTACTTATAAAAATCTCTATGACTTTTTAAAGAAAAACCAATTTGAGGATGCTGATATTGATACAGCATTGCGTAATTCTATAGTCAGCAACAACCTCAAACAGTTGTTTCGTACTCTACCAGCAGATGTTGAAAAACCAACACTGCCGCTGAAAGGCGCAACCATACGGAACAATACTAATTTTATCTCTGCGGCTGTTGACAGCCAGACTAAACAGTACCTATCAAAGGCCATAGCGCTGGCTGTTATAGATGGTCTTTCATATATTGATCAAGATAAAAAAAGCCAAGAGAAGCCAACAGCACCTTCGACACAACCGCCCGATACCACTGCAGAGCCAACTGCATCAAAACCTTCTGCTGGTACTGCACCAGCAACCTCTCCGGCCACTGCTGAAGATCCAGTGAAAATTAAAGCAGCAGTTGACAAACTGAAAACCTATCTAGCCAGTAAAGGAGCCGCAGCGTGATGAAACAGCATCAATGGGCTTATCAGCAATATGGTTGGACTGACTTGACACCTGCCAACCGTCTAGTTTTTGAAAATATAGAACTGAATGTCATGCCTCTGCGCAGGAATCTTAAGATCCTAATGGAAGCAGAACTATCACAAAATCAAATTGAACAAATGTTCAAATATGCAGAGGACATCAGCAGGCAAAAAGGCTATAAGACTGGGTTTGGAAAGGCTGCAAGCCTACCAAAAGAAGCCATGTCAAAGGTCAATGGAGTCTTGGGAAAGTTTGGCACAGAATTACAAAATAGTGCACCAGTCAAGGCGTTTGATCAAAAATTTGATGAACTCAAAGACAAGATAAAGACCAAATTAGGATCATCCAAAAAAGGACAGGACTTTGTAATATTCATCGAGCAATTAGGCTCTGCAGCCAAAGCCAACCCAGTTTGGCAATCTGCCATAATAGGCCTTTTGGTAGCAGGATCCAGTCTGTTGTTGGGACCAGCAAGTATCCCTGTTGTGGGCTTTCTCTTAAAAGGCGCAGCCGAACTAATAAAGGGTGAAAAACTCAGTACTGCTATTGGCAAAGGTGTAAAAACTGCAGCATTTGGTTATCTGGCAGGGCATGTTATAGGATCAATTGTCAGTTGGGCACAGGGATTGCATGTGGTAGCCAATACTATTGCACCTGATGTAGTCAAGGTTACTATAGATGCCAGCCAAAATCTACATGGAATAGCCAGCAAATTCCACTTGTCCGATGTTGTTATGACCGTAGCTGATAAGGCTAAATTAGATAAATTGATATTGGATTTTGGTGATCCGTCGCATATTGGCAGCGCATACAAAAACCTATTGAATTTTTCAAAACATCTAGCCAGCCCTGAATATGTTTCCCAACTTGCACAGCAGGCTGGTACAGCAGCAGTAAATCAAGCATCACAGGCAGCCTTTGCTAACAGTGTACAAAACATAGGTGCTGTAATTCAAGCTGCCGCCGGCGGCGCAGCCAGCGCAGCAGGAGCAAAAGATCTAAAAGAAACTCGACAATTACCTCGTGCAGTAATGGAAGGTATGTGGGCCGACCTAACACTGAAGTTTGGCGCTGGTAAATTGAATAAAACATGGATCAAAGCCGGACGTCCCACGGACAGTGTTGATATTGCCGAAATGTTGGCCAACATGGGTATGGACAACGACGATATTGGAGAACTTATGACCAAATCTGGACTGTCGCCTGATGACGTTTCTGCTACCTTGAAAGGGTTAGCCACATTAGGTGACGACGAAGGTCTTGAGGCTCCATTTGTCAGTGGTATTGAGGATCTCGATAATGAAGCTAAAAAGATACTCAAGACACAGGGTGAAAAAGCCTTTGACGACTTTTGGAAGGCAAAACTTCCAGAACTGGAGAAAAAGGTATCCCC
>Ga0209189_1000068_pt1 | contig 86346 bp, 77 predicted proteins | sample C_130820_EF_Meta_FD_187308 | JGI IMG/M metagenome (GOLD analysis project Ga0209189, IMG submission 187308) | Freshwater microbial communities from Lake Croche, Canada to study carbon cycling - C_130820_EF_MetaG (SPAdes) (version 3) | ecosystem: Environmental > Aquatic > Freshwater > Lake... | reverse complement strand
GAAGCTTCCAAGCCTCTTCGATTTGCCCAACAATTTCTTGTCCAAGTTTTGGTAGAACTCTCATGCGACACAAAAATCGCAAAAAACAAACCTTGTGTAAAGTCTATTTCTTAGAGGACTTTGGTATGATATGAGCCAGTGTCAAGCAGAGGGTCTACGCAAACAATCATTCTTTTAGCTGCCTCCAAGTCTCGCTCTGCCTTGGCAATCCACTCCAAGGCAGCTTGTCTCACCTCATCCATTGCGCTTGGCAAGAATTCTCCCCTCTTTTTGAGCTAAGAAAGGCAAGGTATTGGCTATACGCACTTGTTTTTGCCATTCGTTGCGCGTCAATACACAAATGTCCATTGGCCTAGAAATATCTGCAACAATGCCCCTTGCACGACGCGAACGAACATAACGAGCTTCATTGGAGTCAGGAATCAGCACTAGTAGATCTAAATCACTATCAACACGAAAATCTCCGCGCGCGCGTGATCCAAACACCCATACCTCGTCTGCTAGCATCCCATTTAGGATTCTTTGCGCGACTTGCGTGTCATCATAAGTAGGCTCCATGTAATTTTTAATAATTGTTCGGCAAAATCCCAATTGCAAGCTCAAGTTCTCCGATAGCGCATATAGCTACAAGCGTCTTGAGTGAAAAGCAACGAAATGAAATGTTGAATTTTCGGCAGGCTTGAACACCGAAGAGAGTTTGGTAGCGAGTGAATTGTAGCAGGTGAAAACACAGGCAGTCGAGCAACCAGAGAAGATTTGCCGCGATCCGCCTCCGGCTACGCGAATCCGGGGGGAGGAGCGGATAGAGGAAGACGGAAAAGCTGAAACTACAAATCAATTTTCAAAGCTGCTCTCACGGTAGCCACATATCTGCGGGGAGCCAGGTTTCGGAACCATCCCTGTGCTTGCAGACAACGACAGCCCCCTCACAACCGATCGCAAACCCAACAATTGGTGAAGCAGACTCGAAATCTTCTTCCGGTATTTCGGAAAGAGGAAAAGCAAATTCAATCCCCGCGATTAGCGCATGAATTTCGTTGCTACGAGGATCGAACGAGACTTGCTCGACCACAGGGCTTGATTCAAAGACCACGTTCATTCAGTAATTCTATAAATTCAGCCAAAGCTTCTCGCAAGCTTTTTCCGAAGTGGTCTTCTAATCCGCGAATCGGCCCATCGATACGATCATAAACGCCCAATTCCCTATTATCCTTGAAAACATGAATATGACGACCTCCGTGATCTGCGCGAGTGAACAATAAAATGAAGCCATTAATTTTTAGCCTCATACTTCCTGGCATCGCTTCCAAGCTGAAAACAAGCCTATGCCCTGTCGTCGCTCCGGCGTGATAATATAGTCAGCTCATTATTCATAAAGTCAAAGGGGTCAGGAATAAATTGATATTTGAATAGGCTAGAACACTGAAGAGTGGCTGGTAGCGAGTGCAATGTAGCGGGTGAAAAATTCATGCCGTCGAGCGACCCGAGAGAATTTGCCGCGATCCGCCTATGCGCAGTGTAAATAAGAATCCACTTTGACTTTTTTTAGTTTTCGATAAATTTTTTGTAGTATTCATCGCCGTTTTTTTAAAAGCTTTTTCTAAACCCTAAGCTTTTTCTAATCCGAGCGAGTTTACTGGCGCATTCAGGATCACCCCAGGCAGCCCGTAATGCAAAGCCCAGAAATTCACCAACCAATCCTCTGAATCCCTTTCACGAAATCAAAGTGCCGGTCTTGGGATACGATTGGCAAACGGTGCTGTTGCGCCAGTGCGGCGATCCAACAATCGTTTGCCGGGATCGGGGCGCCGGCGACTTTGAGCCGACTGCGCACTTCCGCGTAAAATGGCAATGTTTTCTGCTCCAAAAGAAGGACATCGACCTTCAGCAGCAAGGCATCCAACCAAGCTTCCAATTCGGCACGGTATCGGGATTTGCTAATCCCAAATGCATACTCCCCAAGGGAAATAATTGTCACAGTAATGCGGGGCGCTGCTTGCACCAACTCTGTTAGCGCTTTGTCTTGCGCGGCAAGCGCACTAACCGCATTCGTATCCAAGATCATTTCCACATCTCCGGTTCCACAGTGCGAAAATCCGGAATATTCAAAGCCGCGTCCAGATCAGCCGCTGCCGATGCAGAAAGGCGGGGCAAATCTTGCACCCAATGCTTGGAAGAATCACGACTCGAAGGCGAATCCAGTAATACCTTTCTTAAACTCTGCTCGATGAGATTTCCAAATGTTTGCCCACGCAAAGCAGCATAGGCTTTGGCTTGTCGGAATAAATCGTCCGAAATGGTAAGCGTAGTTTTCATGCCGCCATAATTATGGTTTCCCCTAAAGATATCAACATGAATTTTACTGGCCAGCCATGCGCTCTCCGGAGAAGGAGTCAGCAAATTGTAAAAGGGGGAGGAAAAAATGATAATTGGCTAGGCTAGAACACTGAAGAGTGGCTGGTAGCGAATGAATTGTAGCGGGTGGAGAGAGAAAAACATGTCTTTCGAGAGATCATCGTCGAAGGTTAAGCAAGCTATTGGCGCCCTCACATCGAATTTTTACTTTGTCAAATTTCACAAGCTCTATTTATCATATTTGATAAACTGAGAAAGTAGTTTTATGGAAATGGCAAATTTTACGAATGCCTGTATTTGTTAAAAACTGTCACATTTCGATAGTTTGACGCAAGAAAAATCTGCAGAACCCAGCTCGTCACGCCGGAGTCGCGTAGCGCGCAGGAGGACTAACCGCGCCCCGCCGCTCCGATAATTTTGCTGTCAATGATTTTACCATTTTTCTTCCAATATCTTTCATTTACTCCTGGAGAGGGAATACTTGATGATACACCAGATGGCGCGGACGCCGTCCTTCCAATTGATCTTCTTGCCCTCGGCGTAGGTGCGCCCGTGGTAGGAGACGGCGACTTCGTAGATGCGAATACCCTTCTTGGCGAGCTTGGCGGTGATCTCCGGCTCAAAACCAAAACGGTTTTCTTCGATCGGGATGGATTGCAGAATTTCACGACGCACAGCCTTGTAGCATGTCTCCATATCCGTGAGATTTAGATTGGTGAACATATTAGACATGAGCGTCAGGAAACGGTTGCCCATGGAGTGCCAGAAATAGAGCACGCGGTGTTCCTGCGACCCAATAAAACGCGAGCCAAAAACGGCGTCAGCTTTTCCACTAAGGATCGGGTGAAGCAAAATCGGATATTCCGTGGGATCATACTCCAAATCGGCATCTTGAATAATGACAATATCCGCTGTTGCTTGGGAAATGCCCGTGCGCAGCGCGGCGCCTTTTCCTTGGTTTTTATCGTGGTGATAAACGCGCAGGCGGGAATCGGAATTTTTGATACGCTCGAGTTCCTCGCGGGTGCCATCGCTCGACGCATCGTTCACCACGATTAACTCAGCAACTTGCGGCTGCTGAAGAACAGTTTCAATAATTCCAGCTACAGTGGCCCGCTCGTTAAATACGGGCATGATGACGGAGAGACAGGGGTTCATTTTTTGTGCAATTGTCTAATCTATGGGCCTCTATTTTACCTTTATTTCTTCAACAACAGCTTCGGCATGCCTATCCATTTCTTGGTAAATTCGCCAGATATACTCGCCCAACATACCCAGAAAAATAAACAAACAGCCGTTTAAAAATCCTAATAGTGCAGCTATTGTTGTGAACCCTGGTGTATCGATTATTCCGCAAAGCTTTCCAACAATTACCACGAGTGTATAAATAAAACATGTGATTGCGATAGTAAATCCAATCGCAGTGGCTAAGCGCATAGGTTTGACTGAGAATCCAATGCTGGAATCTATAAAGTAATTAACTTTTTTACGGAATGTCCACATGGATTTCCCATGCTCCCGTTCGCGCCGATGATATGTTAGCACCTTTGCAGGAATGCCTAAAGACCATGCAAACATAGCCAGGTTTTTATTATGACCACAGCGCAGTAAATGCGGTAAGAAGACCTTATCCATTATTGCCATATCAAAACCGCCAGATGGATAAGTTGGCATGACAAGAAGGCGAACAAGCTTATAGTTAATCCATGCGAACAAGCGGGTAAGCAGAGGATCTGTGCGGGATGCTCGTGTGCGAATCACGAATCGCTCGCCCTTGCGCCACTCGTCAACCATTTCCAGCAACATTTCTGGAGGATCTTGCAAGTCGGCGGCTAAATAAGTGAAGCAATCACCAGTAACACGCATTAAGCCAGATTTGATTGCTGCCATAGAGCCTCGATTAGCCAAGTGATTTAGAATAATCGTGTCAGGACGGCGGGCTTGCATCGCCTTAAGAATTTCCAGCGAAGCATCGCGGGAGCCATCATTCACAAAAATCAGCTCTAAAGCGGTATCTGCTACTAAAAGTTTCCCCTCGAGTTCCGCAAGAGATTTTTCCAAAGCAGGGAGAGAGCCCTCGTTGAAATAGACAGGGATGACGATGGATAGCTTCTTCATACTCTAAAACCTATCCGTTTTAGCCAAAACAGAAGAAATGATATACTCTTGAGCTTCTTCAGACAAGTGGGGGCCGAGCGGCAAGCTCAGCGTTTGCGCATGTATTTTCTCTGCGATTGGGAAACTCGTGCTCGCCAAGCCAAGATATTCATAAGCTTTTTGCTTGTGAGGCGGAATCGGGTAATGGATGAGTGTGCCAATACCATCTTTTTCCAAATGCATCTTCAGCGCATCGCGATTTGGAGTGCGGAGGGTGTATAGGTGCCAAGCATGCTTAGAATTAGGCACCGTGAGAGGCAGAGTTACATTATCAAGTTTACTGAAGGCCGAGTTATATCTCAGTGCCAGTTTGTGCCTTCGGGCATTCCACTCCTCTAAGTAGCGAATCTTGATTCTAAGGATGGCAGCGTGCAATTCTTCCAATCGATTGTTGAATCCGACTTCCTCGTTCACATAACGCACGGCACTGCCATAGTTGCGCAACATTTTAAGTTTTTTTGCTAACTCAGTGTCATTTGTCGTTACGGCACCCGCATCTCCCAATGCACCAAGGTTTTTAGAGGGATAAAAACTCCATGCCACAGCGTCTCCATGAGCGCCGATTTTTTTTGCGTCCCATTCGGCTCCGTGCGCTTGAGCCGCGTCCTCAAGGACAAGCAAACCGTGTTTTTTAGCAATAGCGATAATACTCGTCATATCGCAGGGATGCCCGTAGAGGTGGACTGCCAAAATGGCTTTTGTGCGAGGCGTGATTGCATTCACAATCAAACCCGGATCTATGCAGCATGTGCTCCAATCTGGCTCGACAGGAACAGGCCTAGCCCCTGAATGACTTACAGCTAACCAATTGGCAATGTATGTATTAGAAGGGACAATGACTTCATCACCTTCGCCTATTCCCCAGGCCCTCAAAACAAGATGCATGGCATCCAGACCATTGCTGACGCCCACAGCATAATTCGATCCGCACCAATCCGCCCACTCCGACTCCATGGCCTCCAGCTCTGGACCAAGCAGATACCACCCGCTGTCGAGAACACGCTTTATGGCAGTATCGACTTCCGGACGGATTTCGGCTACTGCGTCTCCAAGCTGCAAGAAGGGAATTTTCATAGAAAGCTAATCTTTAACAATTTTGCAGAACTCATGATAATCTCGAATATAGTCGCTCGGACAGAAGATTGATGAAGGCCTATATTTTTGAATTGATTTTATTTTAATAGTTACATCAGGATGTGTCATCATATTATCTCACTTGCATCTTTCTCCACTCCACAAGTTCTGGAATGCTTTGCGAAGATTCTATTTCAGTAGATTGAAATTTATCAGCCAAAAAACTGGGCGCACCAAAAGGCCTTAATGCGATAATGAAAGGTCTTTTTGGGAGAAACATGTTGATATTTTCCGGCGACCGCGAATGCATTCCATTCACTTCTTCATAAAAAATTGCTTGGTCAATATGATACATTTTGCCATATGCTAACAAAGAAGCCATTGGTTGCCATGGAAAATATAAAGAACAATCTGCATATTTTTTGCAAACACGATACGCAATCTCGTGAGGATTGTTAACCCAGAGATACCAACCGCAATAAGTCTTTAAATAGGTATATGATGGAAATAGAGATACCATGATTAAAACTAAAAAACCGCTATTGTTTTGAGTTATATTTTGAAGAATTTGGGATAAACAGTAAAGCAGTAAAAAAAGAAGCAGAGCCGAAGGAAATATAAAATGATTAGAATCAGAACCTAATTTTGTAAATGTGTATATCGATAAAGGGAAAGCACAGAAACTTATAATTACTATTCCAAAAACAGCATCTTTGAACGGCCTCTGTAAACTTCCGCTTCGATAATAAAATGTTAGACAAAATAAAAAAGTGATTACTAATAAAATCGGCCAATTAATATTAAAAAATGCGGTTAAAGATTGACCTACACTGCAGCCATCTGGGGCCGATGAAGCAGCATTAAAAGCATAGTTCCAGATAGTCCGGATATCGAATAGAGCTGCAATCAAACATATACATGAAATGACTGTTATAAAAAATGAGAAAAAAAACTTTTTAGATGCGTTCCTGTAATAAAATTTTATAAGTATGAATACAACAAGAGCAATAGGCCAAAAAGTTTGTTTTATAAAAACTGAGATACCTAAAGCGATGCCTGCAATGACAAAATCAACTTTAGAAGGTATAGCGTTAGAAGATATTGGTAAAGTGAGTGAAAGAGCAGTTGCTATGCAGAGGAATCCTGCTGCATCCACATGGATCATCGTAGCAACATAGCGCAGTGATGGTGTAGATAAAGTTATGACTATGCAAAGTAAAAATAAATTCAGCTTGAATTTGTTATTTAATTTAAATCTCCTGATAAAAATATAGAAAGGAGAAAAATAAAATAACATCGTAGTAGCCCACCCCAAGAATAGACATACAGATGGCGAATTAAACAGGTAACCCAAATATGCGGCAGGCAAAAAACCGAGAAATCCGAATGGTAAATAGAAATTTGCATTGGCTGGATGTGATGCCAAGTCAGAATATAACGGATAGCCGTATAAGAGCGAAAGCGGAACTGACATTCGCGTTGCGCTCCAGTCATCAGGAATAAAGCCGATAGCAGTTAATAGAAGCAAAGATGACAGGGATGCCAATACTCCAGTCAACCCATGGAGAGCCCATGCATCACGCGAGCGATCGCCGACTTTCCATGCATAGGCAAAGGAAACCCCTCCCCAAAATAAACTCAATATGAGGAAGGTTAGAATATTTATCGGTATTGTTGGTGGGTAGAACATTGCATCAAAACAGAAATTTTTTCATAGAAGCTAATCTTTAACAATTTTGCAGAACTCATCATAGTCTCGAATATAGTCACCCGGATCGTAGGCATGCGAAGCAAAAACCAGCAAGACCGCGTCTGGCGTATATTTATACTGAACACCCCAAACCTTGGGCGGCATGTAGAGGCCGAGTTCAGGACTATCCAAGCACACCTCTTCGCGAGTGCAACCATCATCTAATAAACATGAAACCGCTCCATGCGTCACAATTAAAAATTGATGGCACTCTCGGTGGGCATGCTCACCGCGCACATCCATACTTGGAACATTTGAAACCAAGAAGAATCGGGCAGGCAAAAATGGGACTTCTGTAGGGAGGTTGCCGACTGTAAGGTCTCCTCTGAGGTCGTTCACATGTTTGAATCGATGAATGCTCGCGCCGCGAACACGGAGACTCTGTTTACCTACTAAGTTTGGAAAATCCGATTGTTGAGACTCATGGCGCTTCTCTGTATCCGTATAGCCGATAATGCGTGCAGGGTTACCAACAACGATTGCATTAGCGGGAACAGATTTTGTTACAACTGCACCAGCACCGATCATGGCTTTTTTACCTATTGTGATACCAGGTAAAATCGTTGCATTTGCGCCGATGGAAGCTCCTGCAAGGACCTTAGTTTTTAAAATGGGTTTCGTGTGATCTAAACTGCGTGGAAAAAGATCGTTGGCAAATGATGCATTGGGCCCAATGAAAACATCATCCTCAAGGTGAACTCCATTCCATAATTGCACACCGCATTTGATAGTGACTCGATCACCAACAATGACATCATTTTCAATAAAAACACCATCGCAAATATTGCAGTTTGCGCCAATAACCGCCTCGGACAAAACATGGACAAAAGCCCATATTTTAGAACTGGGGTGAACGGATTTTGATTCAATAATTGCAGTAGGATGTGTCGGCATATTTGAAATTAGAATCAGCTAATTTGATTTTTTGTGAAATTTATTAAAGTTACTTTTTTGGTCTTTAAATAGACAGGGAATAACAACGGAAAGCTTTATAATGCAGAGTGCTTATAGATGTGAACCAACTTGCCATTCGGATCGCTGAGTGTGGATACCTTGGACCAAGTGGGGTTTTTCTCGATATTGAGAATCATTTCTGGAATGCCTTGATTCAATGGCAAATCGGAAAGCCCTGAAAGACCATTTTCACACATGACGACGAAATCCACATGATCCGGAGGCTGCCCTGGAATAGTGGGCGAACGCTCGTAGTAGCTCAGCGCCCTCCACTTCAAGCCTCGCTTGATCGCCTCCCACGAGAGGGTGTTTCCATCGAGCCAACCGTGACAGCCAAACCAGACTACCGGAATTTTATGAGCTGGAATCTCGCGGTGAATCACTTCAAAAACACGCGCGGGTGCTTCATTGCGCCATGCCACCGCCCCAGCTCCTTGCTTGGCTGTTTCGGCAACATAGTCTTGACTCACAGGAACTCGCCAAACTAACAAGAAGCCCAAAGCCAAAATGAGCGGAGGAAAAACAGCCAACCGTCTCGGCAGCATCGAAGCGCCCCAGGCCAGTCCGGTGAGAGCTGTAGCGGCCAAAAGAAGATCGAATGTCATGCAAAAATAGTTCTGCACCATTTGATTGACAGCGATCCCCAAGTAGGAGCAGGCCATCAAAAAAAACAAACAGCGAATCGCTTGAGAGAGTCGTCGATCTCCCGTATTTCTCAGAAAAAATGCACACAGCGCAGCTCCACCCGCTAGGAGCAGAAGTGGCCACTTGTAAATACCAAGATTCAACATCGCAGGAAAACCAGTCAAGTGGTATGTTGCTTGGCTCCAAAAATCTCCACCTTGTCTGTAAAATTCCGATTTAAATGCAATGCTGTCAATGTAACCACATATTGTTGTTTTATTAATCAAGTAATGAAATGAAAACGGCAGAATCGCAGTGGCGCAAAGAATCACAATCGGATACAGGATTGTCGCGATGCCAGAAAAGCTCAGACAAGCAAAGCGCTTCCACTCCGGAGTGAATAGGAGCCAAACCAACGAGGCAGCGCCCATCATGCCAAAGGTGTAAGGAAACATCGCGGGCTTGATGCCAAACCCGACAGCAAAGAGAAGGCCGGATAAAATCGCAAATCGCCAGATTTTTTCAGGATTCAAGACGGCAAGGACCATGAGGCTGGAAGCGCAAAAGAGAATCGGGGCTAAAGCACACTCCGAACGAAAATCGTAAATGACATTAAAGACAACTGGGATACATAAAAAAGCGACAAGATAAAGCATTCTCCCAACTCCGATACGGCCTAACAAAGATGCCATCGCGAACAGAGCGAGAAAGACAAAAACCACACTCCCCCAATAGACGACACTATCGTGCAGACCAAAGACACCGAAGAGAGCCGAAGTCCAATAGTAATGCAGAAACGAGTGCGGCGGTCTGGCAATGTATTCCATCCAAGCAGCTCCAGCGCCTTCTTGTTGAAATGTCATCAAGCGTAAAGCACCTTCAACCATGCTGTGGCTGTCATCATACCATGGAGGTAACGCAAGTTTTCCGCTCTGTAATGAATAATTCACCACAAAAGCCGTGAAACAGAAGCTGAGAATAGCAATCTGTGCAATCCCCCAAAGGAATTGGTTTTTTGGGATTTTAGTGAAAGAATTCAATTTTTAAAACTTCCAAAATTTTTAGACAGAATTGAAAAAAAATTATTTTAGCAACTTGCGGGCAGACAGGTTGGGTTAGTTAATTCAAATCAAGTTATTTATAACTAAAACCTGGAGTCTTGAGAACCGGGTCTTCGCATACATCAGAAGTTGCACAAAAAGGGGAGTCTTATGTTTCTAAAAAACATTTTTGCCCTAAAAGAATATAAAATAGCCTCATAATTAACCTAATGCGTGGTATTTTTGCAGAACCTCGTGAGGGTTACCTATCGCCTCGAGGCGGGATTGATGAATGAGCATGGCTCGGTCGGCAAAGCGCTCCATCGCAGACGGATCGTGAGTAACAAGAATGATGGTGCGGCCTTTTTTTCGGCATTCCTCAAAATGGGCGAAGCATTTCTCGGCAAAAACAAAATCACCGACGGCAAGGACTTCATCTAATAACAGGATGGGAGACTCCACCTGCATAGCGACAGCGAAGGCCAAACGAACGGACATTCCGCTGGAGTAGTGCTTGACTTGCAACTCCATAAACTGCTCCAACTCGGCGAAGTGCACGATTTTCTCGTAGCGCTCCACGACCTCCTGCCGCGTCATTCCCATGATCGTGGCGTTGAGGAAAACATTCTCGCGGCCAGTGAGTTCGGGATTAAACCCGACCCCCAGCTCCAGCATTGGGGCGATACGCCCATGAATTGTTACTTCGCTCCCCTTGTCGGGTAGGTAGATGCCCGCCAAGATTTTGAGCAACGTGGATTTGCCTGAGCCATTTCGGCCGATGATACCGAAGAACTCGCCCCGCATGACTTCGAAGTTAATATCATCTAGCGTTTTGCGGGCTTTAACCTCATTGCGCTGGTGAAATTTCATAAGGCGCTCGCGCAGCGTGCCACGGCGTTCACCCGGGAGGCGGAAGGTTTTGGAAAGATTTTTTACAGTGATTGCAGGTTGCATAAAATTAGAGATCCTCCGTCATTTCGGCTTCCTTCCATTTGAAAACAAAAACTCCCAAGCCAAACAGGACAAGACTGATGCCAATGACATACGCATATCCAATCGGCGTCACTTGGCCTGTGCCAACTAAAAAATTTCGCGAATAGTCCAAGATACCACTCATAGGGTTGAGATACACATAGAAGCGCCATTTTTCTGGCACGCTGCTCATGGGATACATAACGGGCGTGAGCCAAAAGCCAAGCTGCACGGCTACCTCCCAAAGATTGATGGTGTCGCGGATTTTTACGACAACGATACTAAGGATAAGCCCGATTCCCATTGCAAGTAAATAAACGGCAATGATAAGTGGAAAAAACCACAGCATCCGCAAATGCCAGGAGAGACCGTCAATGAGGGCGAATACAAGAAAGATTAGCAAATTAAACAACAGCCCCAGAAAAGCGCTCGAAACAGCTGATGCAACCAGAATAATACGAGGCAGATAAACCTTCCGGATGAGGGTGTAGTTTCCAATAAAACCATTCATGCCGGCCGTTGTGGCCTCAACAAAGAAATTCCAGAGAATGATACCGAGCAAAAGGAATAATTTGTAATGCGGAGCGCTTTGCTTCATGAACATCGTGAACACGATGTAAAGCACGCCAAAAAGCGCTAATGGCTTGAGCAAGGACCAAATATAACCTAAGATGCTGCCATAATAGCGCATCTTGAAATTGGTCCAAGTCAAGGTGCAAAAAAGACGCCAAGTGTAACTAAGTTCGAACTGCTGGTTCATTGATATCTTTGTTGATTAAGCCCGAAAACGGATTTTTAGACAGGAGGACGGGATGGAGAGGATTTACAAAAAGGATTTGGCTATTGTTAGATATTGCACAAGTTTTTTCAACCAAATCGAATCATGAACAGATCATCCTCTGTGTCCTTTGACTTGTTCGCTCCCTCTCATCTCGCCCCCTGCGAGCCAACCTCCGATTGCTCTTTCTCACACCTGCCCCAGTGCTCGATTCGGGTTAAGCATACCGCTCGACGAGCAAAATTCCTCGACGCCTTGGAATATAAACTGCCCGCTGGACAGCTGGCCTATTTATTTGCGGCTGCGGCATAACTAAAGTTTTGCAATTCTTGGATTCTGTCAAAAATTTGGCGCTGTCGTTGTCCGAGCTCCTCACTTTTCCAAAAGGACATCCAGCACTTGATCGACGCCGTGTGTCCAATCGGGCAACTGGAAACCGAAGGCTGTGCGGAATTTTGTCGTGTCGAGGCGGGAATTTGCCGGGCGGGCTGCGGGGGTCGGGTATTCGGCGGTGGGGATGGGCAAGATGCGGGCGGGCGTGGCTTGCAGTTTGCAGTCGGCGGCGGTGGCTTTAGCGACGATGTGCTGGGCGAATCCGTGCCAGCTTGTTTCGCCAGAAGCGGTGAGATGGTATAGACCGAAGGGGAAATTTTTCCTGCCATCGCGGAGGTAGCGCGCGGCGATATGAGTGGAGGTATCCGCGAGGAGGGCGGCTCCAGTGGGGGCACCGAACTGGTCGGCGACGATACGCAGTTCGTCGCGACTGGCGGCGAGGCGCAGGATGGTCTTGATGAAATTTTTCCCGTGTGCACCGAAGACCCAGCTCGTGCGGAAAATGAGGTGATCGACCCCGCTTGCGGCCAGCGCATTTTCGCCTTCGAGCTTGGTTTTGCCGTATACGCTGAGCGGATTCGTGGCGTCCTCTTCGCAGTAGGCGGCTGGTTTTGCGCCGTCGAAGACATAGTCGGTCGAATAGTGGATGACGAGTGCGCCGACTTTGGCAGCTTCCTCGCCGAGGATTCCAGGAGCGCTGGCATTGACGGCTCGCACCAGATCCGGCTCGGACTCGGCTTTATCCACAGCCGTGTAGGCGCCGGCGCTGAAGATCACATCCGGCTTGGCCGAGCGCACGGCAGCGCAGATCGAGTTGGGATTTGAAAGGTCGCAGGCATCGCGTCCGCAGGCCACCACCTCGCCGAGAGGAGCAAGAGCTCGCTGGAGTTCGAAACCGAGCTGACCATTGGCTCCGGTGATGAAAAAGCTCGGCGCCTTAGTCATATTTCTCACAATCCGCAAACGACGCAGCCTCGGCATCCTTCGGTGAAACAATCGGGTCGATGCCGATCGCGATTGGCCAGTCGATGCCAATCGCGGGGTCGTTCCAACGCAGGGCGCGCTCGGTCGTGGGCGCATAGACATTCGTGCACTTGTAATGGAAGTCCGCCATCTCGCTCACAACCAAAAATCCATGAGCGCAACCAGCAGGCACCCACAAGCGCTCGTGGGCATCGCTCGTCAACATGTAGCCGTCCCATTTTCCGAAAGTCGGCGAGCTTTCCCGCAAATCGACGAGCACATCGAAGACTGTTCCCGAAGTGACCCACACGAGCTTCCCCTGTGCGGCGTCGCCGCACTGGTAGTGAAGCCCACGCAGCACATTCTTCGCCGAGCGACTGTGATTGTCCTGCACGAAATCTGCCTCAATCCCGAGCTTGGCGAAGGTTTCCTTGTTCCAGGACTCCAGGAAAAAACCACGCGCGTCACCAAACACACGCGGGCGCAGGAGGTAGGCACCGTCAATTTTTGTGAGATACTTTGTCATAGAAAATGTCTTTAGGATTCAGAGTCGTCGCTTGTCAGCGAAGGCAAGCTACCGCCTTTGGTCATCGGCGAAAATTTCCCACCGGTCCACATCCCAGCCAAAATGTCTTCCCGTTTTTCACAGGTTTGCCGCGCAGGGCAACGCACGGTTATTTAACTAAAAATTTCAATAGCCAAGGCAACATACTCTCACCGCGCTCGAGCCAGTGCTTCAGACGCTCCAGACGCTCATCCGCAGTCGAGCGCTCTTCGGGTGCCATCCCGCTTGCGAGGGATTCCATCGTGCCGATCCTTTCTAGAGCCCGATCCAGCCTGGGTTTGAGCTCTTCCTGAATGAATGCCGTCGCAAATTTGCTCAACTCCAAGTCTGCCACGTAGTGATCTCGGCGATCGCCCGGCATATAAACCGACTTCACCGCACCGACAGATCGCAGGACCTTCAACCCCTGACTCGCAGCTCCCAGACTGATTCCCAGCCTCGTCATGATGTCATCCATCGCCAAGGCGCGCGACGACACAAAAAGCAGACCATAAATCTCCCCCACCGACTTCTGAAGGCCGATCAGCTTGAAAAAACCGATAAAAAGTTCGATCGACTCGACCTCCAGAGCCGAAAGCGATTCGGCTTTAACCTCGAGCGTGGCAGGAGCGATTTGCATTAGCGCACAGCAGAAAATCAGAACACTTCAAAGGCTTCAATAAAAAATGAAATAACTGATTTGCGTCCGGAGTGCCACTTCGACGATCTCCTAACTGATGAGCCATTGAGTGCTTGAGAGATTGCATGGCGGCATTTTGCTCTATGCTATACGAACGGCGACCAGTTTCTTGCCATCGATGGCTTCAATCCTGCTCGGACATTCTCAAAGCACGACCTCGGCTTGAATTTCCTGCTATGTGATTACAGCGCGAGATTCTTTGTCTTGGATTTGAAAAATTGCACTCGATTCATTGGACTCTCTCGCGGAGTCTTCATGCCGTTATCTCGCATGGATAAACTTCAAAAAGCGCTCAAAGCCACATTCGGCTACGATGGATTTCGTCCGCTCCAGCGGGAGATCATGGAGGCGAACCTCGCCGGGCGGGACACGTTTGCGCTGTTGCCCACTGGCGGCGGCAAGTCGCTGTGCTTCCAGTTGCCGGCACTGTTGAGGGAGGGGTTGACTCTTGTTGTTTCGCCTCTGATCGCTCTGATGAAGGATCAGGTGAACCAACTGGAGGCTGCGGGTGTGGAGGCAACATTTTTGAATTCCTCGCTCGGCGTGAAGGAAACGAAAGCGCGTCTGGCGGGGCTGCACCAGGGCCGCTACAAGCTCCTCTACGCTGCGCCGGAACGCCTCATGCTTGATCATTGGCAGGAAAATCTCCGCTCGTGGAATGTCGCCGCGATCGCGATTGACGAGGCCCACTGCATATCCGAGTGGGGCCATGATTTCCGCCCCGAGTATCGCCAGATCGCCCGGCTTCGGGAATGGCTGCCCGACATTCCGCTCATGGCACTCACGGCGACGGCCACCGAGCGCGTGCGCGATGACATCGTCAAGCACCTGCGCCTTCGCAACCCAGAGGTTTTTGTGGCGAGCTTCAATCGTCCGAACCTCTCCTATCGCGTCATTCCCAAGGAGCAGCCAACAAAGCAGATTCTGGACTTCATCAAATCGCGACCGATGGATAGCGGCATCGTCTATTGCGCCACGCGGGCCTCGGCAGACCGTGTGGCGGAGAGCCTCTCGGAGCGAGGATTCCCCGCCGTGCCGTATCACGCCGGCCTCACAAACAACGAGCGGGCGCAGAACCAGGAACTCTTCATTCGCGACGAGACGCGCATCGTCTGCGCCACCATCGCCTTCGGAATGGGAATCAACAAACCCAATGTGCGCTGGGTCATTCACCACGACCTGCCGAAAAATATCGAGGGCTACTATCAGGAAACCGGTCGCGCTGGCCGCGATGGACTCCCCGGCGACTGCCTCCTGCTCTTCAGCGCGGGCGATGCCGCGAAGCAAACGCACTTCATCGATGAAATGAGCGACGGCCACGAGCAGAGGATCGCCCGCGAGCAGTTGCGGCTCATGATGGGATATGCGGACTGCCCCACCTGCCGACGCCGAGAGCTTCTGAACTACTTCGCGGAGACCTATGCGGAGCCGAATTGCGGCTCGTGCGACAACTGCCTCCAACCCCGCGAAAATTACAACGCCACCACCCAAGCGCAGAAACTGCTCTCCTGTGTTTACCGCGTGCGGCAGGGCGGGCGTTTCGGCGTCGGCATGAACCACCTCATCGAGATTCTCACCGGCTCCGCGAATGAAAAAATCCAACGCTGGGGGCATGACAAGCTCACCACCTACGGCATCGGCAAAGATCTCACCCGCCCGCAGTGGAGCGCGATCGGGCGAGACCTTCTGCGCCTCGGCTACCTCGCGCAGGATGCCGGACAATTTCCCACCATCGCCCTCACCGACCTCGGACTCGACGCCTTGAAATCCCGCCGCGTCATCATGCTCTCAAAACCGGTGGAGCTGAAAAAAATCAGCGTTCCGCGCACCGGCGAGATCGAGTGCGACGAGACGCTCTTCGACCGCCTGCGCAAACTCCGCAAACGCCTCGCCGACGAGCGCGGCGTGCCTGCCTATGTGATCTTTGGCGACAACACTCTCCGCCAGATGGCCCGCGAATACCCGACCCACATCGACGCCCTGCGCATGATCGGCGGGATGGGCGAAAAGAAACTCGCAGAGTTCGGCGGCATCTTCACAAACGAAGTCGCCGCCTACCTGCAGACTTATCCGAAAGTGGACTTTGGCGGACGTGGGGATTAGCGGATTCCTGTTCTGCCGCTATCAAAAGAGTCTTTTCAGCATTTCGGATTTTCCTGTTTACTCATTCGATGTCTCGCATACCTGTCACCATTCTGACTGGCTTCCTCGGAGCCGGAAAAACCACGCTGTTGAACCGCATTCTCGGGGAAAACCACGGGCTACGGATTGCGGTGATCGAAAATGAATTTGGCGAGATTGGCATCGACCATGAGTTGGTCATCAACGCCGAAGAGGAGTTGTTTGAAATGAACAACGGGTGCATCTGCTGCACGGTGCGCGGGGATTTGATCCGCATTCTGGGGAACCTCATGAAGCGCCGCGACAAGTTCGACCACATCCTGATCGAGACGACCGGTCTGGCTGATCCGGGGCCGGTGGTGCAGACATTTTTTGTAGATGAAGAATTGCGGGAGCAAACGGTGGTGAATGGCGTGGTGACCGTGGTGGACGCGCACCATTTCTCGCGACATGTCGATGAGACGCACGAGGCCGAGGAGCAGGTGGCTTTTGCCGATGTGATTCTCCTGAACAAATCCGACCTCTCGACTTCCGAAGAGCTGGAGGAAACCGAGCAGCGCATCCGCGCCATCAATGCCTTGGCTGTCATCCACCGCACGACGCGCGCGGAGATCGACATCAAAAAAGTGCTCGAAGTGGGCGGCTTCAACCTCGACCGCGCCACGGAACTCAATCCCCACTTTCTCGACGCTCATGGACACCACCACCATCACCATTCGGATATCTCGAGCGTGGGCATCGAGGCCGAGGGGGAGTGCGATGGCAAAAAACTCAACGACTGGATTTCGAAGCTCGTTCGCGACCAGGGGCAGGACATTTTCCGCATGAAGGGAGTTTTTGCCGTGAAGGGCCAGGCCGACCGTGTGGTGTTCCAAGGCGTGCACATGCTCATCGACGCGGCGAGCGGCGGGCCTTGGGCAGGACGCCCACGCAAGAACAGCCTGGTTTTCATCGGCCGCAAACTCGACCGCGAAGCCCTCACCAGCGGATTCCGCTCCTGCCTCGCTTGAAAAGCCCCGGCTCGATCACTGCGGGAGATCACATCCTCGACCTGAAATGGAATCCCGAGGGGACGCGATTGCTCGTGACTCCCACCACCGGTCCTGTGCTGGTGGCGGACGAAACCGCGTCGCTTCTTGAAGAACTGCCTGGCCACGGCATGGGGAATGGAAGCTCGGACTGGTTCGTCGGAGAGCCTGCGACTTGCGGATTCGATGGAAAAATCCGCTGCGGCTCGCGGGAGTGGAAGCCCGGCCGGGGGATGATCGAGCATGTGCGGACGAGTCCTGATGGGGCGCTCCTCGCGGCTGGCCAAGGCAAGGCACTGCACATTTTCGACGCGGCAGGGAGTGATGAAAAAAGCCTGCGCGACTTGCCGGCCGTAGTGTCGGATTTCGCATGGAATCCCAAGTCGCCCACCGAAATCGCCACGGCGGGCGCGGGTGGGGCGCTGCTTTGGCGGCTTGGTGAGAAAGAGCCTTTCGCCCGATTTGATTGGGGCGGAGCGAGCTTGCAAGTGCGGTGGAGCAATGACGGACGCTGGCTAGCCACGGCAGACCAGACCGCGAGCGTGCATGTTTACGATATCCCGAAGGATAATCCGCTCAACATGGAGGGTTTTGAATCCAAGGTGCGCGCACTGGCTTTTTCGGCTGATGGAAAACGCCTCGCCACAGCGGGCAGTCCGGTGGTGACGGTGTGGCCGTGCGCATCCGCAAAAGGACCGGATGGAGCACGCCCCATTCAGGTCGATGGTAGCGAGAGCGAAGTGCTGGCGCTGGATTTCTCACCCACCACCGGTCAACTTGCGACAGGTGATGGCGAGGGAACGCTGCTGGTGGTGACTTTTGAGAAGGGCCAATTCCGACGCAAGCGCGCCAGACTTGGCACAGGCATCAGCGCTCTGGCGTGGCATCCCAGCAAACCGCTTCTGGCAGTGGGTCACGCGAGCGGCTTGGTAACTTGGCTTTCGATGGAGTCCTGAACGGATTCGCCGCCTTCGAGCGTGGGCTTGTCTTGGGCTGTAGAATCCGCAGCGACCAAAAAATCGCCCGCCTCGGCCGGCGTCTCAACAGCTTCGGGCAGAGGCTCGGTGGTCTCTGAGGCTGGGTCGATTTCTCCGGACAAAATGGCATCCCCCTGTGGCAAAGACTCTGCGGTTTCAGGCAAAACATCGTCGACTTGAGGCAAACGCTCCTGTTCAGCTGGCAGAGGTTCGGCAGCATCCCGCTTCAGCCCGGCAAAATCGGCATCGGATGCGGAAACCTCAGCGGTTGGCTCAGGCTTCGGCTTGAGTGTCTGTGACACAACCGGCGCTTGTATGGAGGCTTTGGGCGTGGGATTGGGGCGTGGCGGGCGGTTGCCTTGGGGTTTTCCCTGTTTTTCTTGCGGGGGGCGCGCTGAAGGTCGGCGCGGAATTTCGAGACCCTTCGAGGCGAAGTCGATGACATGGCCTTGCAGCAAAAGCCAATGGAAATCGCGGAGCAGGGCCGGCTCTCGGAGTGCGGGATCCGATGGCAGGGTAGGTAGCGCGAGCAGGGCCTTCCATTGTTCCGCCCGAGGTTTCCCAGCGTTTGATTCGAGATAGTCGAGAATGGCGGCGAGACTCTCGGAGACGGGATTTGTCTGGCGGTCGAGCATCTTGGGCCGCGCCACGGAGACATAGGTGATGTTTTCGTGGGCTTTGAAAATCTGCAACCCGCCGCCGGCAAGTTTCTGGCCGAGGGTATTGGCAAGCGGAAGCGGGAATCGGATGAGGTTGTCGAGTTCACGGCGAGTGAACTCAATGACGGCTGGCGCGGAGTCGTTCACCGGCGCAGAGCCTGGAACGGTGAAGTGATCGCCAGGATTGATAATCGCGGCGGCAGCGTGATTTTTTTGAAAGTGCTCGGCTACTTCCGTGAGGTTCTTGAGTGGCGCAGGCTCGGAGCCTTCGGGAGCTTCGAGTGGAAAATAGACATTCTGCGAGCTTTGTTCGTCGCGCCATTTTTGGATGGATTCCTCATCGCGGACCATGCGGATGCGGGCCTTGTAGATATCGAACGCCATATTGCCGAAGCGTTCGGCATGCAGTTTTTGAACTTTAAGCTGGTAGTCGTGGAGGTTGGGCGGCCCGAGGAGGACGCCGCTCATTCCGCACTGGGCAATGATCGGGGAGGCACCTTTCGGCGGCTCCACGGCGATGCGCTCAGGACGGTAAAATTTATCCAATTGTGTCGCAAGAATCCGCGCTGCGGCGTCGCCTTCGTTCAGCCAGAGCGAGCCATCCGCCTCAACTTGGAAAAGTGACGGGCCGGATTTGCGCTGAAACTCCACGAGGTAGCGGGCGGATTTTTCTAGGACCAGACGGGCCAACTCAAAAAGAGAATATGTCTTGACAGTCGATTTGATCTGCTTGAGCAGACCATCAACGCCGCGTGGCTCGGGGATAAATTTGATTTCCCAGCCCTCAAGAAGAACGGGGCGCTGAATGGGTTCGCTTTCGCGACGACCGCCACTTTGGCGCTCATCACGGCGCGGGCCGCTGCTTTTTCCGGCAGGGCGCTTATCGCCGAAGGAGCGATTGCGCGATTTGTCGGAATGCTCACCAGATGGTCTGCGGCCGACGCGGTCGCCTTTTGGCCGTTTGCGATCCCAGCGGGAGTCTCCTTCGTCACGGTCGAAGCCTGAGCGCCGGTTGCCTGGCGTATCCTCATCGCCGTGTGTGGAGGCGAGGGAGATTTTACTGGATGGAGTGGAGTCCTTGACCCATGAAGGCTGGAAGGATTGGAGCAAGTCCATTTCCAAGCCGGACAGGTCGGTGGGATTAGCTGGATTGGTGTTCATAAACCGCCTGAAGCGGTGGCAATCTGGATAATGCCCAGAGAGGTCACAAGATAATTATTTCAAAAACTCCGTCAAAAAATAATGCGGGCCGAAAAGATCAGGCTATGCCGGAATCCTTCAATCGTTGTTCGATGTCGCTGACCTGCAGGGCTTCGACGAGCCCGCCGATGTCGCCTTCCAGAAAGCGGTCGAGCGAGTAGAGCGAAAGCTTGATGCGATGGTCGGTGACGCGGTTCTCGGCGAAATTATAGGTGCGGATTTTTTCCTCGCGTCCACCGCCGCCGATGAGGCTGCGCCGGTGCGCGGAGTATTTTTCCTCCTCCTCACGGCGTTTGTCCTCGAGGAGCCTGGAGCGCATGATTTTGATCGCGGCCTCCTTGTTCTTCTGCTGGCTGCGTCCATCTTGGCAACGAACGATCCTTCCGGTCGGGATGTGCATGACCTGCACGGCGGAGTCAGTGGTATTCACGCCTTGGCCACCGGGTCCGCCGGCGCGGCAGACCTCAATGCGGAGATCTTCGGGTTTGATTTCGATATCCACCTCCTCAGCCTCGGGAAGAACAGCGACTGTGGCAGTGGAGGTGTGGATGCGGCCCTGCGCCTCGGTGGCGGGCACGCGCTGCACGCGGTGCACGCCGCTCTCGTATCGGAAGCGGCGGAAGACAGATGTCCCGGAAATACGGAAAATGACCTCGCGCAGGCCGCCCAGGTCGGCCGGGCTGGATTCGAGCTCCTCGACCTTGAGTCCCAGAGTATCGGCGTAACGGCAATACATGCGGTGCAAGTCGGCTGCGAAAAGAGCAGCCTCGGTGCCTCCGGTGCCGGCACGGATTTCCACAATGGCATCGCGATCCTCATCTGGCTCGGGAGGGAGAAGCGCCACCTGAACGGCACGCTCAAAGAGTGGAATCTCGGGCTCGATGCGCTCGATCTCCTCGCGGGCCATAGCGGCCATTTCCTTGTCTTCGCCTGCCGCCAGTTCGCGGTTTTCGACGAGCTCGCGCCGCGCGCGGGTGAGCTTTTCCCAAGATTCGAGCAGTTCTTTTGTGGAGCCGTGCTCGCGCAGCACCTCCCTGGCATGCGCGGCATTTTCGAAGAGTCCGGGCGAGGAAATTTCGCTTTCCAGTTCTTCGAAGCGGCGGCGCTTGCGCTCGATGAGAGGTTCAAAGTCCATGATGAAATAAAAACGGTAAACAGGCTTTGAACCCGTTTACCGTTTTAAAGAAGAAAGAGAATCTGACTAAGGCTTCTTGACGGCGCGTGCGACGCGAACCGTGCCGTAGCGCTGTTTGAATTTGTCAACGCGGCCTGCCGTATCAACAAATTTCTGTTCACCTGTGAAGAAGGGATGGCAAGCGGCGCAGATGCCGAGCTTGATGTTCTGCCGAGTGGAGCGTGTATTATAAGTGGCACCGCAAGCGCACACGATCACGGTTTCTTGGTAGTCTGGATGAATTTCTGGCTTCATTTGGAAAAGGGTGTGTATCCTAACGCCGATTCTTTGCATGGCAACAGGAATCACCGACATGATGAACATTTTTTTCAAAGCAGGTCTCTACATTTTTTTTGGGTTTCTTTTTCAAGCCCTATCCCAAGAGACGGCTCCGACACCCATTCCGACAATTGAAAAGGACTATCACCAAATTCTCGATGAAGTCAGGCAGTGTGGGTTGGAACAGTTCCAGCAAATAAAGCCTGCCACTCCGGAGGAATACCGCGAATATCTTCATCTCCTCACGCAGCTTGTTGAATCCGAAACCCTCGCCAAAGACTGGGGCGGCGCGGCAAATGCCCTCGAAATACAAACCGCTGAAATCCGCAAAGCCATCGCTCATTTCCAACCTCCCGAAGTTACGCCCGAGACAGGACTTGATCTTAATGACAAAGCACGAGTGAAAGGCTGGCAGGCGGAAAACTGGCTGGAGGCGTTGAACAAAATCGGCTCGACCCGTTCCAACCAGGAGACCAACGCGTTTGCAATGCTCAAGGAGGAACAGCAGAAGCTCCAGTCGCTTCAAACCGCTGGTCCGGCCGAGTCTCCTCGAGACGCCTGGCTGCTGCAACTCCAAGAAACACGGGTGCAAGCCATCCTTGCCGAGCATTCCCTGCGTGCGAACAAGCACACGTGGCAAGCCGATGTCGATCTCCAAAAAGCACGTATCCAACTCGAGAAACTCAATTCAGCCAGCTTGCAAGGCCGGGTTTCCTTCCCGGAGCAACTCTTGCAAACCAAGCTCTTGGAAATCCAGAAACTCGAAAACAAAATCGCCGATTCCGTGGCCAAGGTTGGCAGACAACTCAAAAAAGCCGCCCCGGAAAACCAGCCTCCAGGCGAAAAGGATTCAACCTCCAAGCTTGCGAGGAGCCTCGAGAACCAACTCGAGCTCCTCGAATACCACCGCATCGCCCTCCTCATCACCGGCCAAGTCTGGCAGTCGCGATATGATTTTTGGAACACAGACAACACGGCATCCATTGAGCAAATCGCCCGATTGCTGAATGAAAAGGCGCAGGATGTCCAATCATGGCAGCCTCTCATTACTGGCTTGCGCTCGAAACTTCAGGACCGCTCGCTCAAAAGCCCGCCTGCCGATGGCTCGGGAAATGTCGCATCAACGGATTCCAGCGCGGACATTTTGGAAAAAGCCCTGCTGCAAGAGGAGGCAAACCTCACAGAGTGGGAGAACAGATTTTCCAAGCTCTTTGAGCTGATCCAGCTGACCACGGCGGATATAGCGGCCCGTAAACAAAGCACCGGCATCAGCGATAAAATGGACGCGGCCGCCAACTCCCTCGCCACCCAGATGCATAGCTTCTGGAACACGGAAATTTTCACTCTCAATGACTCGGTCTTCGTCAACGGGCAAGTCGTCCAGCGGCCAAGTCCCGTCACCCTCGGCATGATGCTCATCGCCGTGGCAATCCTTGTCACCGGGGGACTCTTATCCGCAGCCTTCAGCCGATGGCTCCGAATGCGGGTGAGCAAGCGGTTTGCATTGGATGCGAATACCGGGGCGATCGTGCAAAAGTTCACCCATATTTTGCTTCTGGGAGTCATTTGTCTGGTTGCATTAGCCATCGTTAAAATCCCCCTCACAATCTTCGCTCTCCTCGGCGGCGGCGCCGCGATCGCCGTCGGCTTCGGAACCCAGCAACTCATGAACAATCTCATCAGCGGGATTATTCTGCTTTTTGAGCGTCCGGTCCGCATCGGCGACATCATCGATGTCGAAAACTGCTCTGGCATAGTGACCTCGATTGGCACGCGCTGCTGCCAATTGCGCCGAGGCGACGGCGTGGAAATCCTCATCCCCAACAGCGTCATCCTCCAAAGCAAGGTAGTAAACTGGACGCTCTCCGACAGCCACGCCCGGCAGGAATTCACCATCGCCATCACCCAAGGCGAGCCCGTCAAAAAGGCCATGGACCTCATTTACAAAATCGTTTCCGCCAATCCAAATGTTCTCTCCCGCCGAGGGATCGATGTCCTGTTTCAAGATTTTGCCAAGGATGCGCTCGTCATCCGCGTTCTATACTGGATCGACAAAACAAACCCCCTCTCCGCAAACAAAGTCCCCAGCGAACTCCGCCTCGCCATCTACGAAGCCATCCAGAACGAGGGAATCCTCCTCGCGACTACTCAAAAAGACCCCCACCTCGACGCCGCTCCCTCCGTCAAATAGACATTCCCGCATCCGCCCAGCCTGCGGAATCTCGCCGTTTCGAATCAAAAATTTCTGCTCACCGGTGAAGAAGGGATGGCTAGCGGCCTGGATGCCGAGTGGAGCGTGTCTTGTATGTGGCACCGCAAGCGCACACGATCACGGTCTCTTGGTAGTCTGGACGAATTTCTGGCTTCTTTTTGGAAGAGGTTGTGTATCCTCACGCTGACTCTTCACGCGGCAACAGGAATCACCGCAGTAATGAACATTTTTTCAAAAGCAGCACTCGGCATTTTTTTTGCGTTTATTCTCCAAGCTTTTTCCCAAGAGCCGACACCCATTCCAACGCCAACCGTCAGCAAGGACTATCATCAGCTTCTGGATGCCGCACGCCAGACCGGGCTGGAGAAGTTTCAGAAACAACAGCCTGCGACGCCCAAGGAATATCGGGAATACGTCCACCTCCTTACCAAACTTGTCGAAGCCCAGACCCTGACCGAAGAGTGGGGCACCGCGGCAATGGCTCTGGAAAAGCAAGCCTCCGAGGTGCGGCAAGCCGTCTCCGACTTTAAGCCGCCGGAAATCACACCAGAAAGCGGTCTCGATCTCTTCGACACGGCGAGGGTCAATGACTGGCAGGCTGAGGATTGGCTTGAGGCTCTCAATAAAATCGGCTCCACCCGCGACGCGCAAGAGAGCACGGCTTTTGCGACGCTGAAAAACCAGCAGCAAAAACTCCAAGTTTTGGAAGCGGCAGGGCCTACGGCATCTCCCCGCGACGCATGGGTCCTTGAACTCCAGCGCACCCGCATGCAGGCCACTCTTGCCGAGCATTCCCTCCGATCCGACAAGCGAAGCTGGCAGGCGGACGTCGACTTGCAGCAGGCTCTCATCCAGCTTGCGAAGTTAAATATTTCAAGCCTAGAGGGTCGCGTATCCTTTCCGGAGAACCTTCTTCAAGCCAAACTGGAAGAGGTTCAGAAAGCCGAGGACAAGCTCACCGATTCCGTGACGAAGGTCGGAAAACAAGTCAAAAAACCTGCATCGGAAAATTCAACCCAAGGCAACAAGGACATCGCCAATTTGCTTGCGGAGAGCATGGAGAACCAGTTGCAGCTATTTGAATACCAGCGCATCGGCCTGATGATAACCGGTCAGGTCTGGCAATCCCGATATGACCTCTGGAACACAAAAAATGCGATGGGCGTCGAGGAAATTGCCCGCCTCCTGAATGATAAATCGCAGGATGTGCAGGCATGGCAACCGCTGATCATCGGTCTTCGTTCCAAACTCCAGGATCGCTGGCGCAAGGCCTCGCTCGCACTCGAGGCGAATGACCAGAAGGCTCAGCCAAACCTCGCTGACGCCGTGGACAAAGCATTTAAACAAGAGGAATCCGTCCTCTCGGAGTGGGAAAATGGATTTTCTGCACTCTTGGAACTCATTAAGCTCACCACGGCGGATCTAGGTTCCAAGCGTAAAAGCCTCGGGCTAGGAGAAAAAATGGACGCCGCAGCCACATCGCTCACCACGCAGGCGCACAATTTCTGGAATACCGAGATTTTTACTCTTAACGATTCGGTTTTCGTCAACGGCCAACTCGTCCAGCGTCCGAGCTCTGTGACCCTTGGCATGTTATCGATCGCCCTAGGCATTTTGATTGCGGGTGGACTCGCCTCCGCCGCCTTCAGTCGCTGGCTGCGCTCGAGGCTCAGTGAGCGCTTCAGCCTGGATGCCACGACGGGTGCGATTGTTCAAAAATTCACCCACATTTTGCTACTGGGAATCATCTGCCTCATTGCATTGGCTCTCGTGAAGATTCCTCTAACGATTTTCGCCCTGCTTGGCGGCGGTGCCGCAATCGCTGTGGGATTTGGAGCTCAGCAACTGGTGAACAATCTCATCAGCGGTATCATTCTTCTTTTCGAACGCCCCATACGGATTGGGGATGTCATTGAAGTCGAGTCATTCTCCGGCTTAGTAACCGCCATCGGAACCCGGTGCTGCCAACTCCGCCGGATCGATGGTGTGGAAATTCTTATTCCAAATAGCGTGATCCTGCAGAATACGGTTGTAAATTGGACACTGAGCAATCGCCATGCCCGACAAGATTTTCGTGTTGGAATCGCTCATGGTGCACCAGTGCAGAAGGCCATCCGTATTGTTCAAGACATCGTTACCGCCCACGGAGAAGTTCTCAAAGATCGACATGTGGAGGTGTTTCTTCAGGATTTTCAGCGAGACTCGCTCATCCTCTGTGTCTTTTACTGGATCGATAAAACCAACCCTCGCACGGCCAATGCGGTGCCCGGTGAACTCCGCTTGGCAATCTACGAGGCATTTCAAGCCGAGGGCATACTCCTCGCTCTCCCACAGAGGGAGGTCCACCTTGATACAGCAACCCCGCTCTCCATTCAGATCATGCCTCCAGCAAAATAACTCGCATCCCGCTTTCCCTCGAAAACTTTCTCCGAGGCGCGGCCTACTTTGGAGCATGTCCAAAGTTTTGCTGGCAGGTCACGAAGGAATGCTTTGCAGCAGATAGCGGCTTACCCGTATAAAATAAATCTAATGTCCAAAAAGATCGCGCCGGTTACCCAGTCCGATTTCATCAAAGCCTACCGCGTCATGCTCACCTCGCGGGTGTTGGAGGAAAAACTCGCGGGCCTTTATCGTGCCGGCATGATCAAGGGCGGCGTGTTCCTCGGCCGCGGCCAAGAGGCGCTCAGCGTTTCCGTGGGCATCCAACTCCGGCGGGGTGATATTTTTGCCCCGCTCATCCGGGATCAAGGCGGGCGCCTCGCATTCGGAGACACGATTCTCGACACACTTCGCACCTACCTGGGATCTCAGCTCGGCTCCATGCGCGGCCGGGATGGGAACATCCATCGCGGCCGTCCCCGTGATGGCTACTACGCCATGATAAGCCACCTTGGAGCGATGATTCCCAGCGTGGCGGGAGCACTTCTCGCACGCCGTCTTAAAGGCGAGCAAGGCGCCGTGGGAGCCACCTGCATCGGTGATGGAGGGACATCCACTGGCGCGTTCCATGAAGGACTCAATGCAGCTGCTGTGGACAAGTTGCCACTCATCGTCGTTGTTGCGAACAACCAATACGCCTACTCCACACCGAACTCCCGCCAATACGCCTGCGCCGACCTTCTAGACAAAGCCGCGGGCTATGGAGTCGGCGCGCACAAGGCCGATGGCACAAGCCTGATGGATTGCCTCCGGACGCTGCGCAACGCCATTCACGCCGCTCGCGAAGGAGGCGGCCCCCAACTGGTCGTTGCCGACTTGCTGCGCCTCGTCGGCCACGGGGAGCATGACGACTTCGCCTACCTCGATCCCGAATTGAAAAAATCTGCTGTCGGCTCCGACTGCCTCCTGCTCGCGGAAAAGCACATCATAGACCAAGGCTGGCACACAGCTGATGAAGTCGCAGCCTGGAGGCGCGAGACCGAGTCCGAGGTCAATGCCACGGCCGACCGCGTTCGCCGCGAACCCTTGCCAGATCCGAGCGAGGACGACTGGGCCGCTCTCTCCAGGCCTGAATACCGGGAACAATACGCCGCCTCATGATCACCTATCTCGAAGCCATCCGCCTCGCCCAGCAAAAGGCCCTCGCGACCGACCCCCGCGTTTTTCTCTACGGGCAGGACATCGGCAGTTTCGGCGGTGCCTTTAAAGCCACAAAAAATCTTTCCGCCGAATTCCCCGGACGCGTGCTGGACGCCCCGCTGAGCGAGGACGCCATCGTGGGCATGGCGATCGGCGCCGCCATTGAAGGCGCCCGACCGATTGTCGAGATGCAGTTCGCCGACTTCTCGACCTGCGGCCTCAACCAGATCGTCAACCACGCTGCCACGCTTTTCTATCGCACCAGTGTCCCCTGCCCCATCGTGGTGCGCCTCCCCTCGGGTGGCACATCCGGCGGCGGGCCTTTCCATAGTCAGAGCCTGGAAGCCATCTATGCCCACTGGCCTGGTTTGGTGGTCGTCACACCCGCGACTGTCGAAGATGCCTACACGATGCTGCTCGAAGCCGTGAATATCGACGATCCGGTTATCTTCTGTGAGCACAAGTTTCTCTATTACCATCTTAAAGCGGATTCCCTCCCCGAGACAGCCCTGCCGATCGGCAAGGCCCGTATCGCCCGCGCCGGTCGCGATGCCACTATTGTGACCCATGGTGCCATGCTCCACGAATCCCTCGCCGCCGCGCAGGAACTTCTCGAGGACGGATATGAAATCGAGGTCGTCGATCTCCGCAGCGTGAAGCCGCTGGATACGGACACCATTCTTGCCTCAGTGGCCCGCACCGGCCGCCTGCTCTGCGTCAGCGAAGAGTGGCCTTGGGGCGGTGTCACAGCCGAAGTTCTCGCCCGTGTTTCCACCGAAGGCTTTGGTCTTCTTGACGCCGCACCCATGCGGGTCAACGCCAAAGACACGCCGGTTCCCTATCATCCCGACCTTTGGGCGGCACACCGCCCCACAGCATCCACCATTGCCGCCGCAGCCCGGCGCCTCCTTCACATCTGATTCACCATGGCTCTCGTTCCCATTAAAATGCCCCAACTCGGCGAATCTATCGCCGAGGCGACCATCGTTCGCCTCCTCTTCAAAGAAGGTGACAGCATCCAAGCTGATGCCGATCTCATCGAGGTCGAGACAAACAAGGCCATGATGGCGGTCACCGCACCCTGCTCGGGAGTGATCACGGAATTGCTGGCCGAAAATGGCACCAGCTACCCGGTAGGGGCGATTCTCGGTCAGATCGAGGTCAGCGCCGAGGAAGCCAAGCGCCTGGGGTTGGATGAACCGGAAAAAACCTCTCGCAAGCCAGCAAAGAAGCGTTCCGATACGCCGCCCGCTCCGCAAAAAGTCGAACCCACCGTGCCTGGTGGATTGCCCGTTCCCGCCCACGCCGGAGGAGTCACCTACCTCTCGCCGCGCATGAAGGCCCGCATGTCGGAGCTCGGCCTCCGCGCGGCCGATCTCGCAGGCATCGCCGGCAGTGGCGCCGGTGGACGCGTCACCATCGAGGACCTCGAGCGCTTCCTGGGGAGCATCGAAAATAACAAAATCACTCCCGCCTCACCGATGCGGAAAGCCGTAGCCGACGCCATGATCCGCAGCTGGTCGCGCCCGCTCGCCACAGTCGGCATTCCCATCCAGCTCGACAAGCTCCTCGCCCATCGCAAATCGCATCCCTCCAAGCCCGGCCCCGCGCTCTACGCACTTCGCGCTCTCGCCGTTGCCCTCGGCGAAAACAGCGCTCCCGCCGGACGCCTTGTGGGCGAAAGCATCGTGCACCCGCCTTCGGTGGATATCGGATTCGCCGTCGAAGCAGACGATGGCGTGCTGGTTCCCGTCATTCGCAACGCCGACCAATTTCCTCTCGACGATCTCGTTTCCCGCTACAACCGCCTTGTGGAACTCGCGCGCCAGCGCCGCCTTCCCGCCGCCGACACGGGCGGATCCATCGCCACGATCACCAACTACGGCACCTTCGGCCTTACCCTCGCCACTCCCATCCCTCTCCCTGAGCAAACCGTCCTCCTCGGCATGGGAGCAGGCCAGACCGTTCCAAACTGGAATCCCCAACTCGAAGAATTCGTTCCCGTCGTGGAAGCCATGTTCACCCTTAGCTTCGACCACCGCGTCCTCGACGGCGGCGCCGCCGGCCGCCTCCTCAAGCGCATCGCCGAGTTGCTCAACGCTCCGGAAACCCTCTAATCCCAACTCAAGCGCCTAGCGCTACCGCGAAAATTGGACGGCGACGGCGCGCCATCCCTACCAGAAATGAACAATCGTGCTGCCGCGCTGGCTTTTCCTTTTTAGAGTGGTTTTAAGAAAGAAATTTTTATTGCGGCAGGCCAACAAGTAGCGCAAGTTGAGCGTCATTCTCCCTCAATATGCTTATCCTCAATATGCTTAAAAACCTTGCTCGTTTCGATCATCTATTTCGTGTCGTCCTAATGACGGCGATTCTCTCGTTCACCGCCGTAGCTCACGCGCAGGAGACCAATCCCCCCGATATGAAGCGCGGGGCGATCATTATTACCGCTGTTCAAGGTAAGGCGATGATCATCAAGCCCGGGGCAACGGAAGGAAAAAAGGCTGCCAAGGGTCAGACCTTACAACAGGGAGAAAAAGTCATCACAGATAAAAGTTCCACTGTTTCTCTGGCATTTGAAAACGGTTCAGTGATTCAGGTCGAAGCCGAGTCGAGTTTTATCGTCGAGGAGTTTCTTCAGGCGCCTTGGGAGGTTTCGGAACAAGCGCTAAGCGAGATGAAAACGGAACCGAGCAATTCCAAGCTGTCCACATTCCTTGAGTATGGGGATGTGACATCAGGTGTCAAAAAACTGAAACCCGGCTCCAGCCTGACTGTGGCAACGCCTCTCGGCTCAGCCGGAATTCGTGGCACGGAGTTCAAAGTCGGCTTGCAGAGGGATTCGAAAGGTGGTTCCAAAGGCCTCAGTGTCGCTGTGGCGTCTGGCGAGGTTGCAGTTGCCACCAAGGGTAGAGGCACCACCTCGGTGAAGGGAGGATTTTCCACCAGCGTCACCGTGACGCCGAGTGCCGACGGCCAAGCGTCGACGGTCAGCCAGCCAGTCACTAGTCAAATCCCTCCTGATTCGAGCCTATCCATCCTGCAATCGGTAAAAACTCAGCAGGAATCTGCAGCGAGTGTCGTGACAAATGCCTTGTTGCAAAGCGCAGGTGCTTCTGGCTCGGGACTGAATACAAAGCAGAAAAGTGCCATCCAAGACGCAGCTGAAATCAGCGTGGAAACTCTTTTAAAAACCGTGGAACAACTCTCGTCAGAAAAAGCTTCATCGGCGCCAGAGATCGCCGCCTTTGCAACAGATCTGGCACCTAATGCCGCTGCTGATATCGCCGCTGCGGCCGCCACAAGCGCACCAGACTTTGCAGCGCAAATCGCGGGAGCCGTCACATCCGTGGCCCCTGCCTTTGCCCCACAAATTGCCGCAAGCGTGGCCTCAGCCGTTCCAGCTGCCGCGCCAAATATCGCAGCGGTTGTGGCTTCCGCCGCTCCCTCCCAAGCTCCCCAAATCGCAGCAACGATGGCGGGAGCGCTACCAGACGCAGCCCCGGCCATCGCTCGCAGTGTGGCTCAATCCCAGCCGCAACAGTCCGAACAAATCATCCTGCAAACCTCGGAAGCTGCTCCAGAAGCCGCCGCCGCCATCGCATCGGAAGTCCAAGCGGCAGCCGAAGCCCAAGGCGAGGGAACAGGTGGCGAAGGTCAATCAACTAAAGTGGAACCTCCCCCAGTGATTCCAACAAACCCGGTCCAGCCACCACCGCCAGCACCTCCAACGCCAACGCCTCCAAGCCCAACGCCTCCAAGCCCAACCGCTACCCCGGAGCCAACGCCAACGCCAAATCCCAGCAACGGTTGAAGTGTGAGGTATCACACCATGGCGCGGCAGCGCCCCTCGTCCACCCAAGGTAGGGATGGCGCGCCGCCGCCGTCCGATTTCTGCGGCGAAGCCGCCTTTGCATCGAAGAAACGGCGACGCAGTCACCGTTTCTGGATATCGCCTTAGACATCCCCAGCCTGTTTGTTGCTGATTCTGATGAGACTGACGGTGGCTCCGCTACGGCTACCGTCTTTGTGCAGGAAGGGGGTGGCGCGGAGCAGGATTTTTTCGCCATCGGGTGCCGGCAGGAGGTCTTCGACGACCTTTTCGCCGGCGAGGATGCGACGGGCGGCTTCGGCGACGTGGGCGAGGAGTGGGTGGGCGAGGGCGGCAATTTCGCGGCCGATGTCGTGGGAGAGTATACCGGTCTTGGTGGCGGCTTGGGGCGTGAATCTCCGGATGCGTAGCCCGTTATCGAGAAAGATGGTGGCGATGTCGGTGCTGGCGATGAAATTGTCGAGGTCCTCGTTAGCTTGAGTGATGTCGGCGATTTTGGTTTGGTGCTCGTTGTTGAGAGTCTGGAGTTCCTCGTTGACGGTCTCGAGCTCTTCGTTGGCACTTTGGAGTTCTTCGTTGGAGGCCTGAAGCTCTTCATTCGAGGTTTGGAGTTCCTCATTCGAGGCCTCGAGTTCCTCGATGGCTGCCTTGAGACGGATTTTGCTGGCGCGGAGTTCCTCTTCGAGGTCGGCGATGCGGAGCATGCTTTCCTTGAGATCGAAGGGGGGATGTTCGATGGGGAGGTTTTTTTCCATGTCTTCAAAGTAAACCAAAAGAAAGAGCTGATCCTCGCCTGGGGAGCGGAAGGACTCGACAAGAACATTGGCGGCGCCTTGGCCGACTTCGACAGGGCCGAATTTGAAGGGCCTACCATCGTTCAAAACCTTGCTGGCAGCGGCTGCAAGGCTGGCGGCAAATTCGCGCGGGAGAAGGCTGGTGAGCTTCAGGCTCGAGCGGCCTTCGGAGAGCGAGGCATACTTGGAGGGAGTTCCGAAGCTGTAGATGATATCCAGCTGATCGTTGAGCACGAAGCAGGTGCGACCAAGACGGGCGAGGATGCGGTTTGTGAACGATTCCGTGAGGCGAGGCTCGTTGGAAAGGGAATGGCTCGGGAGAACGGGCATGCTCATGGGGTGGTCGGCTATCGAACGAAGCACGCCGAACTGCAGGGCCTCGGGCAATGCATTAGGGATGGTGTTTTTTTTCCGGAAGAGGTGGTTGCGGGCATCCAGCGTCTCAAAGTCGTTTTGGAGGTCGCCGAGGCTCTCGCTGAGACCGAGAGCAAGGACGCCATCGGGGCGCAGAGCATAGTGGAGGATCGAGAGCACACGCTGCTGGGCGGCAGGCTGGAGGTAAATAAGCACGTTCCGGCAACTCACGAAATCGATGCGGGTGAAGGGGGGGTCCTTCAGGAGGTTGTGCTTGGCGAAGACGATGCGCTCGCGGACGGTGCGGCAAATCTGGTAATTGTCGCCGTGGCGGGTGAAGTATTTTTCGAGCAGGTCGGGTGGTATGTCGGCCGAGATGGACTCGGGATAAATCCCCTGCCCGGCGATCTCGGTAGCGCGACGATCGAGATCGGTCGCGAAGAAGCGGCAAGGCAGATTGATCTCACCACACTCGCGAAGCACCTCCTCAAGCAACATGCCGATGGAGTAAACCTCCTCGCCGGTGGCGCAGCCAGGCACCCAGAAACGGAGCGAGCGCCCGCCAGCGGAACGCACAAGCTGAGGAAGCACATTTTTGCGGAGGTTCTCGAAGACTTCGGGATCGCGAAAAAAACGGGTCACGCTGATGAGCATGTCCTTGGCGAGATTCTCGCACTCGGCGGGGTCTTTTTTCAGGAGGGCGACATATTCTTCGAATTCGGAAATGTGGCAAATGCCCATGCGGCGTTCGATGCGGCGGTTCACGGTCTCGCTTTTGTAGGCACCGAGATCGAAGCCCGTGTGTCGCTTGAGCAGGCTGGTGAGGCTGCTCATGGCGCTCTGACCCTCCTGCCCAGTCTCTGCGACAAGAGCGGGGGCAGAGGAAATCTGATGCCGCACGATGCGCACGACTTCGCGGGCGAGCTTGGCGGGAGGCAGGACATAATCCGCCGCGCCGGTCAGGAGCACGCTGGAGGACATGCCACCAAATGCCGCCGAGGCAGGTTCCTGCACACACACAATGCCGCCGGCCAGCTTCACGAGGCGGGCTCCATGGGATCCGTCGGAGCCTGTCCCGGAGAGGATGATGGCGAAGGATTCCGGCCCGCAAGCGGCAGCGAGGGATTCCAAAAGAGTATCGATGAGCGCAGGCGCAGCGTGCGCAGGGAGAAGTCCTTTATCGACAAAGTGGCCGCCTTCAATTCCAAAGAAATGGCCGGGCGGGAGGACATGGATTTGACCTGGCTCTAAGGAAGCGCCGGGCGTAGCCCACGCAACGGGCAGACCGCCCTCGCGCGTGAGAATTTCGACCAGGTGGCTTTCGCTATCCGCAGGAAAATGGCTGGCGATAACAAAGGCGGCATGGAGGTCGCCGGGAATCTCTGCAAAAAAAGCACCAAGGGCTTCCACTCCTCCTGCAGAACATCCCACGACGGCAACCGGAAACTTTCTCGCATCGGGGGAGTTTTCAATCGCTGTTGGGGTGCTGCTTTCCATCTACGGCAGGCTAACGGAAAAATTATTTTCCGCCATACTTTGTCTTGCAATCCAATCAGCTGCCATGGCGATGAGGTGCGAGGCGGTGGCGGCGTGGAGCTTTTCCTTGATATGGGCGCGGTGGGTCTCGACCGTCTTCGGGCTGAGGTTCAAGCGTTTGGCAATATCCTGGGTGGCCACGCCCTCGCCAATCAACTTAAAAACCTCAAACTCCCTGGGGCTGAGTGAGTCGGGGCCGGACTGCTTGTTTTTCGAGCGGTGGGAAAGAAACTCCAGCAACTGTCCGGCTATGGCCTCGCTCACATAGATGCGGCCGCGCAGCACGGTGTGAATCGCCTCGAGCACCTTGTCGCTGTGCTCGCTCTTCATGATGTATCCCCGTGCGCCGATCTCCAGCGCCCGCCGAGCATAGCTGGTCTCAGCATGCATCGAAAGGATGAGCACAGGAATCCCTGGGCAGCGGGCGTGAAGATCCTGCACCAACTCGAACCCGCTCCGGCCAGGCAGGGAAACATCGGTGAGCACCAGATCGGGCTGCAGGCTTATGGCGGCATCCAAAGCCTCGCCTGCGTGGCCCACCTCGCCGCACACCTCGAGTCCAGGTTCCCCGGCGATCATCATTTTCAGACCCATGCGGGTCATCGGATGGTCCTCGACGAGCAGGATACGCTTTTTCTGAGGCTTTTTGCTCTTTGGAGAGGGCTTCGTTTTGTTCATTTGGGAAAGTGACAGATCACGCGCACACCGCCAGCAGGGATGCGCTCGAGGGCGACAGTGCCTTGAATCGCATCGGCACGGTGACGCATGATTTTAAGGCCCATACCGTTGCCGCGCGCGGGAGCGGGGTCGTCGTCCTTGATGCCGTTGCCGTTGTCGGTGATAGACAGCGTGCCTTGAAGCAAATCCAAATCCACTCGAATCTGGGTAGCATCACCGTGCTTGATGGCATTTTGGATCGCCTCTTGGGCGATGCGGAAGAGGTTTATAGCCTTTTCGATTTCGAGCCGCTGGGAACGGCCTCGGCATTTGACGGTGCACTTGACTTGAAAGAGGGCGCTGGTGTTTGCCGCCAACTCGTCGAGGGCTGCGGCGAGGTTGCCACCCTCGAGTTCCAGCGGGGCAAGGCCACGCGAGAGCAGTCGTATGTGGTGCACGGCACGCTCGAGGGCTCCACTGAGATGGTCGATCTGCTGGCGCAGAACAGTGCCCTTCCTGCGCTTCTTGGAAATGGCCTCAAGGGAGTAGCGGACGCCGCTCAACTCTTGGCACACGCCATCGTGGAGATCGTGGCCGACGCGCCGGTGTTCCCGCTCGCTGATGGAGATCAACTCAGCCTCCAATGTCTTGCGAGCTAGTATCTCTCGCTGGAGCTCATGATTTGAGGATTCCAGCTCTGCTGTGCGCTCGCGGATTCTATCTGCAAGTCCGGAGTTAAGACGATGCATCTCCTGCTCGGCCAACACGCGGTCAGTGACATTATTTGCCACCCAGAGTATGGACTTCGCGTGGCCTTCTGCATCAAGGAGAGCTGAAAGATGGCACTCGCAAAATAAGAGCGAGCCATCCTGATGCAGTGCCCGACATTTCACAAAGTCGCTCGCCGCCTGGCCTTCCTTCAGGCGTTCCAAAATAACCCGAAATCCCGGCCTGTCGTCCGGATGGATCAAGGCCAGATAATCCATGCTCTCGCTTTTCAACTCGCGCCGCGTCCAGCCAAACATGTCCTCGGCCTCGCCATTCCAGATGAGACATTTGCCCTCGGGATCCCACTCCATCACAGCGAGGGGCGTATTATTCATGTGGTATGTGAGACGCTGGACGAGTTCTTGGATGTGACGCTCGTCACGCCGCATGGACGTAATATCCCTCACCGTAGCAATAAATGTCGATTTGACGGCCGATGTGGTATCACAAACGGTGCGGATGTGGAGAATCCTTCTCCTGCCCTTGATTTCAAGGTGCACCTCACGATCAATCCCCTTTCCCTTTTCCAAGCTATCCCTCGCAATCCCCTCCCAAAGCAACCCGCACTCTTCCGACATTCCCGCCTCGCGGCAGGTCTTCCCGAAAAACGCCTGAGGCTTAGAGCCCATGAGGTCTTGGATGCGGGAATTCACATATAAGAAGCGCGCATCGGAATCCATACGAAGCACAATATCAGGCATTTGTTCGGCTAAAATACGGAATTGTAGCTCCTCGCAGGAACTGCATTCCGAGCGGGGCAGGAGGCTGTGAAGAAGCTTGTTCATGGGTTATATTCAGATCTTGCCAAAAGCATGCGGTGCTTCAGAAGAGCCTCACCCTGCTCAACGCTGCAAGTCGGGGGGGGGGTAAATACGCATTTATTGCCATCGGCGGCATTAAGTTACCAGCTTAGTTCCATGTCAAGCGACGAGAGGGTCGGGAATTTAGCAAAACATGGCATCGGGTTTTTCCCGATGCGGAGTATTCTCGTTGTAGAGGCGCACCTCGTGCAAACGGGCGCGGAGATGGGCGCCAAAATTTTCGATAATATCGAATGCACTTTCAAAGTGTTCGGAGGACGATGCCGCTCCGGGGCGCCATTCCTCGATCGGGATGCGAACGGCATCCGGAAGCTGCTTGGGCGGCATGAGGAGCGGGATGTCGCGAAGTGGCGCGCATTCTCGAGAGTCCAGCGGTGGATGACTGAAAAAATCGATGCCGTTAGGCGAGGTCTTTTCGCGGAGCCAGGTGGCAAAAGAAATAGCGCCCGGCGTGACATGGTCGCCAAGGAGGGTAAAGAGGGCGGAACCTGCTGCGGCGCTCTGGCTAAGCCATTCATCGACCCAGATCGGGAGGTGCGCAGGCTGCTCTTCGCCGCCAGATGCCGAGACGATGACGACATCGGCACGGGCGGCTGCCGAGGCGGATGGGATGCGGGATTCAGAAATACCAAGGCCGCTCATTTTCCAAACATTGATCTCGAGTCCGGCGTCCTGGGGAATCTCGCTGCGCAGAACCTCGCAGGCACGGAGAGCGCGGGCGGCGGAGACGACATTTTCGTAGATTATGACGATGCGGAAGGGCCGGCTAGGGGATTCGGCGGTGAAGACGAGTTCTGAGACTTGATCGAGGAGTTGGTCCATTGCGGTGGTTTGTTTTTTGAGGTTTGTTTTTCTGGTATTTGAAAGCCGGAGGCACTTGCCCGGCACGCAGGCAGATATTTCATTCCTCGCCTCCTGCCGCGATAGGGTGATCACCTCATGGCGCGGGGAGGCGCTCTGGAACTACGTCTGGAGTCTATGCAAAACCAAATTCACCCGCACCCCGCAGCTTCCGAACTGGAGATGTTCGACATCGTTCCCGACCGACCGCTCCCGCCCATGGAGTCGGAAGACGAATCGCTTGCACATTGGCTTCGCGAGCAGTCGGAAGAGAAACTCCGCGAGCTGCTCGAAGCCCTCTCGGAATTCTACGGGGAGAGCCGCTCATGAGCGCGCCGTCCACATCCGCCGAGAGGCGTGCCATGTCCACGGCTCCGGAAATCACCATCGTCCACCCGCGCAAAAAACAAACCACCCGTGCAGAGCGTGTGGTGACCGAGCTGTTTGCCAGGGCGGATATCGAAATCAACGGTGACCGACCATGCGACATCCAGGTCAATGACGAGCGATTTTACCGCCGCATTCTCAAGGATGGCACGCTGGGTTTCGGCGAGTCCTACATGAAGGGCTGGTGGGACTGCGACGACATTGAGGAGCTGTGCGCCCGGGCAATCCACGGCCGCATCGAAACCTCGATCCGTCCGAGTCTCGGGGCGCTAGTGGAAGTGGCATTCTCACTTTTGCTGAACCTCCAGAGCAAGTCGCGCACGCGTGTCGTCGCACATCAACACTACGACCTCGGGAATGATTTTTTTGGAGCGATGCTGGATCCAGCGATGCAGTATTCGTGCGCTTATTTCCACGGCACGACCGACCTAGCGGCCGCGCAGGAACTCAAGATGGAACTCATCTGCAAGAAGCTCGCCCTCCAGCCCGGCATGCGCCTCCTCGACATCGGCTGCGGCTGGGGTGGCCTAGCAAAATTCGCCGCCGAGAACCACGGCTGTGAGGTCGTGGGCATCACGATCTCGGAGGAGCAAAAAACCTACGCCGAAGCTCATTGCAAAGGCTTACCAGTGGAAATTCGCCTCCAGGACTACCGCGATGTGAAGGGCGAATTCGACGCCATCGCAAGCGTGGGCATGCTCGAACACGTGGGACCAAAAAACTACCGGCGCTACATGGACCTCGCCAGCCACTGCCTAAAGCCAGGGGGCCTTTTCCTCTGCCACACCATCACGGCAAACGAACCAGGCATCGCGTGCGACCGCTTCATCTCCCGCTACATCTTTGCCAACTCGGCAATCCCCACCGCCGCGCAGGTCCTGCAGGCGGCAGAGCCGTTTTTTGTGAATGAGGACATGCACAACCTCGGCCCCTACTACGTGCCGACGCTGCGCGCATGGGAAGCTAGCTTCATGCGCTCACGCGAGGAATTCCGCCAGCGCTACGGCGAGGAGTTTGTAAGAATGTGGAGGCTGTATCTGCTGAGTTGCTCAGGTGCATTCCGCGCCAGAAGCCTGCAGGTATTCCAATTCCTCTTCTCCGCCGGCGGCATCGAAACCGCACGTCCGCTGAGGATCTCCTGAGCCGGGCGTTTTTCTTGCCCGATTGAATACAACACACATAGTGCGACAGCTTATGAAGACCGAGTCATCGCAGACCATGAACCACCCCGCACCTCCGGCAGTCGCCGGTTGGGTGGAGGAAATAGCCGCCCTCACCCGCCCCGATGCCATCCACTGGTGCGATGGCTCGGAAACCGAGGACCTCGCCATGCGCGAGGCGATCGTGTCCTCGGGCGCCGGCGTGTGGCTGAATGCAGAGAAACGGCCGAATTCCCTGCTCGTCCGCAGCGACCCGCGCGATGTCGCCCGCGTGGAAGAGCGCACATTCATCTGCTCGCGCTCGAAGAAAGACGCCGGTCCTACCAACAACTGGGAGGCTCCAGAGCAAATGAAAGCCCGCCTGAAAAACCTCTTCGCAGGCTGCATGCGCGGTCGGACGATGTATGTCATCCCTTTCAGCATGGGCCCGGTCGGCTCCCCGATCGCCCAATATGGAATCGAGATTTCCGACAGCCCCTACGTCGTGGCCAACATGCGGATCATGACCCGCCTGAACCCAGCCGTGTATGGGGAAATCGAAAAATCCGGCGTCTTTGTGAAATGCCTTCACTCAGTGGGATCTCCGCTCGCACCCGGTGCAAAAGATGCCACCTGGCCGTGCAATCCCGAGCACACCTACATCACCCACTTCCCTGAGGAACGGCTTGTGATGAGCTTCGGCTCGGGATACGGCGGCAACGCCCTCCTCGGGAAAAAATGCTTCGCCCTGCGCATCGCCTCCGCCATGGCCCACGACGAGGGTTGGATGGCTGAACACATGCTCGTCCTAGGCGTGAAATCTCCCGATGGAGAGAAAACCTATGTCACTGCGGCCTTCCCGAGCGCCTGCGGAAAGACGAATTTCGCCATGATGGTTCCCCCACCCGACATGCGCGAGGAAGGTTGGGAAATCAGCTGCGTGGGTGACGATATCGCCTGGATCAAGCCAGGCCCCGACGGATACCTCCGCGCCATCAACCCGGAGGCAGGATTTTTCGGCGTCGCCCCTGGAACCTCCTATGCAAGCAACCCAGTGGCGATGGATTCCATAACCCGCGATACCATTTTCACCAATGTCGCCCTCACCGATGACGGCGATGTGTGGTGGGAGGGCATGACCAAAGAACCGCCCGCGCACCTCATCGACTGGCTAGGCCGCGACTGGACGCCCAGACAGACAGATACCAGCGGGAAACCCGTGCTAAGTAGCCACCCGAACAGCCGCTTCACGGCCCCGGCCAAAAACTGCCCACTCATCGACAGCGATTGGGAAAACCCCGCCGGCGTGCCCGTGAGCGCGATGATCTTCGGTGGACGCCGCTCCACGACGATGCCGCTCATTTTCCAAGCCTTCAACTGGGTCCACGGTGTGTATCTCGGAGCCACGATGGGCTCGGAAACAACAGCCGCCGCCGCTGGAGCCGTGGGCCAAGTCCGTCGCGACCCCATGGCCATGCTGCCCTTCTGCGGCTACAATATGGGCGACTACTTCACCCACTGGCTCGAAATGCGAAAACACATCAAATATGTGCCCCGTATTTTCCATGTGAACTGGTTTCGCAAAGACTCCACCGGAAAATTCCTCTGGCCCGGCTTCGGCGAAAACACCCGTATCCTGCGCTGGATGGTCGAACGCTGCCGCTTCGGCGCCCACGCGCTCGAAACAGCCATCGGCTGGCTACCCGACTACTCCGACATCCACATGGACGGTCTAGATGGAACCGTCACACCTGAAATCTTCGCCGAGGCGCAAAAAATTGACACCTCCGAGTGGCACCGCGAGCTCCTCCTTCAAGACGAACTTTTCATCAAACTCTACAGCGAACTTCCCAAGGAAATCATCTTCCAACGTGAACTCCTCATCGCCCGCCTCTAAGTGGCTGGGAATGTTTTTTCATGGGGCGGCGACCCTCATGGATTCGAACACAGGTAAAAAAGTCTAACGGACGTAAGCAGAAAATATACCTTGCGAGATGTAGCACGATAAGGCCACATTCGGACATGCCATTGAAAGAATCATATGTCCGAGCAAGAGTAGACAACCGTCTCAAGCGCGATTCAGAGTTGATCCTGCATGAGCTCGGTTTGACTACAACCGATGCAATCAGAGTATTCTTGCATCAGGTCCGACTCCATAAAGGGCTACCATTTGATCTTCGCCTCAAGGAAGACAACTCAGATGTCCTGTTGCCGGCCGCCATTCGCCAGTCCGCTCTTGATTCTGTCTATGACGACTGAGCCAAGGCAGGTGTATTTGGTTGACCTTGGCATGGCAGCCAAGGTGAGGCCCATGCTCGTTGTTTCTCGGCGTGATAAAGATCTGCCGCGCGCTCTAGCTGTCTGCGCACCGATTACAACTTCCACACGGGACAGTCAGTATGAAGTTTTCATCGGGAAACCGAGGTTTCTGCACGAACAGAGCTATGTAAATGTGCAGGGCATGCAAGCCATACAGCATCATGAACTCAATCGTATGATTGGACGCGTGCCGGATGCGGATTTGCAGAAGGTCAAGGGTGCGATCGAATGGCTATTCGACATCGCCGCCAGAAAATAATTCGAATGGGTCACCGTAGATATTCGGCAGAAAGATAAAATCAGAAACAAAATCTCCCAGGTTTTTAACTATAGCCCTGTTACACTTGTCGCCTGATTTTATTCAAGCAGAGAGAAGTTTTTTGATCATCGGCTCGTCGGGGTTGGGACCGACGACGGCTATGGTGAGGCGGGAGGGATCGAGGATGTCGCGGGCGACGGCGAGGATGTCGTCGGGGGTGACGGCGCGGAGGCGTTCGTTGACGGTTTCTATATCTACGATTTTGCCTTGGGCGAGGAGGGCGCCTCCGAGGCGGGCGTTCTGACTCGAGCTGCGCTCGAGGGCCATACGGTTCGAGCCGATGGTGTATTCCCTGGCGCGACGAAGCTCGGCGGAGGCAATGGTTTTTTTACGGAGGAGGTCGAACTGGGCGAGAATGAGGCGCAGGGATTTTTCGAGGTTGCGGCGGTCGAGTCCGGCGGAGATGCCGAGCGCGCCACCATCGTTCAAGCTCAGCCAGTGGCTACTTACGGAGTAGCAAAGCCCACGCTTCTCGCGCATTTCCTGAAAGAGACGGGAACTGGCGTTTGCTCCGAGGACGACATTGAGCAGGTGGAGCGCGAAACGACGCTCGTCGCGATGGCTGAAGGCGGGCAGGGCAAGCGAAAGCTGGGTCTGCTGGATGTCGCGGGCTTCAGTGACAATGCGGGGAGATTTTTGCTGCGCGGGAAAAGGCTTTGCGGCAGGGGATTTTCCCTTCGGGAGGCCCGAAAGAAGTTCAGCGACTTTTTCGACAACCTCATCGTGTTGGATTTTCCCTGCGGCTGTGACGACGGTGCTCGGAGCATTGTAATGGCTCGAACGATAGGCGCGGAATGCGGAGGCATCCATCCCCTCGATGGTCTGCAGAGTTCCCGTAATCGGCCTGCCAAGCGGGTGGCCGGCCCACTGGGTATTTTCGAGGAGTTCCTGAACACGCGAGGAGGGTTCGTCCTCATACATGAGAATTTCCTCCGCTATGACGCCTCGCTCACGGTCGATGTCGCGGGGCGAGAAGCGGGGGTTCATGTAGATGTCGCAAAGGACATCGCAGACTCTGGGAAAAAACTCGGCAGCAGCCGTGGCGTAATAGCAGGTGCGTTCCTCGGCAGTGAAGGCATTCATGTCTCCGCCGACGCCCTCGACTTCCTCCATGATGCGTCGCGCAGAGCGGCGCTGGGTGCCTTTGAAAAGCATGTGCTCGATGAAGTGCGAGATGCCATTCAGACTCGCTGGTTCATGGCGTCCCCCGACAGAGGCCCAGATGCCCATGGCAGCGGTTTCGGCGTGGGGCATTTCGCAGGTGGCGATGCGGAGGCCGTTGGGAAGTTTAGTGAGGCGCGACTTATTCGCCATGGGATGGGGTGTGTTTTTTCAAAAAGGTGGTGATACGGTCTTCGGCTATGGAAGCTCCCCGGCCGAGGAAAACCAGATGTCCATCATCGGGGAAGAGGAGGAGTTCGGAATTGGGGAACTTCGACTTGGCAGCTTCAACAGGCGCAACGGGGATCGCCTTGTCCAAACCTCCGTGAACGAGAAGGACCGGTGTGGTGATGCTCTCGAATGGGATTTCGGGAAAAGCGCGGACTTGGAGGAGATCATTTCGAAGTCCCAACTCGCGTGGAGAGATCGGGGAAAGCGAGAGGGCCAACGCGTGGAAAAGGGCGAGTTGATCGGGATTGTCGAGAACGAGTCCAGCCCAAGACTTGCAGGCCTCGGCACCGCCGACCGAGGAAATGGAAAAAGCGGCCCGCAGGGCAGCGGCGGGGTCGTTTTCAGAAAGGCGGGCGTAGAGCCAGGATCCGACATCCCCCGTCAGGGCCTCGCCCACGGCCTGCGGGAATGGCACAGCAGGCGCGACGGGGGGATTCAATCGGCCCACGGCAGCGCCGACGAAAACGAGGGCACTCGTGCGTTGAGGAAAGCGGCGGGCAAATTCCAGAGCAGCCGGCCCTCCCCAGCCGAATCCAAGAACGGAGGTCTGGTCGATGCCGAGGCTGTCGAGCAACTGCGCGGCGGCATCCGCTTGGTTTTCGGGAGTGATGCCGGTCTCAAGCGGAGTGCGGAGATAGCCTGGACGCGATGGAGAGATGACCTGGAAACCTTCATCCACGAGAAACCCGGCCAAGGCCGCACCTTGGTCATAGCCACCTGGCGCATCGTGAAAAACCAAGACCGCCGGGCCTTCGCCATGGCGGGTGTATTCGAGCGGCCCGTTCTTGGTGGGGACCATCTGGGATGCTGAATAGAGGTCCACCATTCGTGCGGAGCGCCAAGACTGGAAAAAGGCAAGGACACCCCCGATCGCGAAGAGGCACAGAATAACCAAAAGAAAAGCAGCGCGTGGAAGAAGTCGGGATTTCATGACATCAACGTTTCGCAAGGCGGGTAAAAAGCCAGAGCCCAAGACCAAAGAAAACGAAATTTGGAACCCAGATCAGGAAGTGGGGAAAGGCAGCTGGGCTACCTCGGAAGGTATCCGCCATGAGGATGAAAAAGAAATAGCTGAAGGCCACGATGAGACTTAGAGCGAAGCCCACGGAGGTTTCTTTGCGGTGCGTTGTGATCCCGAGTGGAATTGCGATGAGGGCAAAGGCGATGCACGAAAGCGAAGTCGAGAAGCGTTTGTTGAGCTCGACAAGCATCTCCTGCCGCTTCTTTCCCTTGGCTTGTGTGTAGGCGGAGTAAAGGTCCGGAAGCGTGTAGGAACTGAGGCGGCGGTTGCTTTGGAATTCCTTGAAAAACTTGTCGAGGGCGAGCGGGAATACGCCCTCCTTCATCACGATACCTTGGTGGATTTTTGAGAAGTCCTCGCTGGCCTTCGCATCACGCTGTTCAAAACGCGCATCGAATAATTTGAAAAGCAGGCGCGAGTTGGCCGTGTCCGGAGTGAGCGCGCCCTCCTTGGCGAAAATCATCTTGGAAACACGCGATTCGTCGTTGAGCTCAAAGACCAGAATATTCCTGAGTTTTTCCCCGTCTTTTCCGCCCACATAAACACGGCGGTCGGGGAAGGCATCCACCACCTCGTCCGCCCGGAAGAGCGCGGCGGGATTGCTCGTGGCCATATCCACCACAGCCCGGGTCATGGCCTGCTCAGCGCGGGGAGCGACCTCGATATTGATCCAAAAACACACGAGGGTCAGGATGACGGAGATCACAAAAATCGGGGCGCTCACGCGGGGAATGCTCACGCCATTTGACTTGAGCGCGATCAATTCACTGTCGGCTGACATGCGGCCGAACACCAAGAGAATGGCTGTGAGAAATCCCCACGGAATCGTAAAAGTCAGGGAAAACGGCAGGACCAAAGCCATGAAGCCGAGGACCGTCAAAATCGGAACATCCGGGTTGTTCACCAAAATGTTCAGCAACTCGCGGAAGATATTTCCGAGAACCAGGACCAGACTGAGGATCAGGACGCCAAGGCCCGCCGTGACAAGAATGCCGGTGGCGACATGACGGTCGATGATTTTCATCAGGCGGCGGTCGGGCTATTACTCCTCGAAGACACCCATCTTGCGGAATTTGTCGTAGCGCGCGCGGAGGAGTTTATCGACCGGGGTTTTGAGCAGGGGCTGGAGTTCTTTGGAGATGGCGGATTTGAGATTTTCGGCAGCCTGCGAGGGATCACAATGCGCGCCGCCTGAGGGCTCGGGAATGACTCCATCCACAAGGCCCATTTGAAGAAGGTCGGGCGAGCTGAGCTTGAGAGCCTCGGCCGCTTCGGGAGCGTGTTTGCGGTGTTTCCAGAGAATGGCGGCGCAACCTTCGGGGCTGATCACAGAGTAGTAGGCATTCTCAAGAATGAGGACGCGGTCGGCGACTCCGATGCCGAGAGCTCCGCCTGACCCCCCCTCACCGATCACCACGGAAACAACGGGCGTGCGAAGAGCCATCATGTCGCGGATGTTCACGGCAATGGCCTCGGCGATGTGCCGCTCCTCGGCACCCACACCCGGATAGGCGCCAGGGGTGTCGATGAGGGCAACGACAGGAATACCGAATTTCTCAGCCAGCCGCATGAGGCGAAGTGCCTTGCGGTAGCCTTCGGGGTGAGGGCTGCCGAAGTTGCGAAGGAGGTTTTCCTTCATGTCGCGGCCTTTTTGCTGGCCAATGACTACGCAGCGGATGCCATCAATCGATGCCAGTCCACCGGGCATGGAGGCATCGTCGCCGAACAGACGGTCGCCCTTGAGTTCGACAAAATCCGTGAATGCCATCCGCACATAATCCAAAAAGAAGGGCCGGGCGATGTGACGCGAAATTTGAACGCGCTGCCAGGCGCTGAGGTTGCCGTAAATCTGGCAACGCATGGATTCCAGCTTGCTTTGCATACCGCGAATCTCTCCACCGAGGTCGATGTTCCTATCTTCGGACTGTTTTTTCAGTTCCTCAATCTTCTGCTCGAGCTCAACGAGGGGCTTTTCAAAATCCAAGGTCTGCTTGTTCATGGGCGCGTTATTTGATGGTGACAGGTGTGCCGGACTTCACGAGGGCGTAGATTTCGTCGAAATCCGAGGGACTGAGAACGATTCCGGATGGAGTCGGTGGCGTTGATCCATCCGCTGCTGCAGCGGGCGGGGTGCGAAGGACAACATTGCCGGGATTGATGAGAACCGTGCGTTCGGCTTCGGCGTAATCTTTTGCCCCGAAGGCGACCCGGGCCTCGCCTTTGCGGGTGATGCGGTCGGCGACCTTCGCTTCGACTTCGCCCTTGGCCGCTTGACCGGTGAGGGTCATGGAAACGGCTGGATATTCCTTGAAAAATGCACCCGCATTCATGAGGGACACGGTGGAACCGGCGCGGTCGATCACGACTGCGGTATCCACAACGGGAATCAACAATTGTTGACCGATCTTGAGGTTGATGGAGGTCATCCCATTCGCCCAATAGATCAACTCGGAGTTCGTTTTGAACTGGGATTTGATGCGGTCTAGAGAGTCGCCTTTTTTCACCGTGTAGAGGGTGTTTGAGGGAGTGGCGACGGGATCACGGAAGAGAGCGAGATTGATGCGACCGAGTGCGGCGCGTGCCTCGGCGGCTTTGGGAGAGTCAGGGTAGGTGCTCAGGTGGGCTGCGATAGCATCACGCGCCTCCACAGTATTCTGTGCGAGGACCGGCTTGAGCGTGTCGAAGGCGGCCAAGGCCGGATGGGGAGTTGGTGCGGGCGTCGGTGTCGGTGCGGCAGATTTCTCCACGTAATCGAGTTTTTTCTCTTTGTAGTAGAGTTCGTAAATGAAGTATCCGCTGCCGCCCAGGATGCCGGCGACGAGAAACAAAATTGTGAGTGCTTTGATGAACATGGTTCGTTGGCGGATGCTATCCGCTGCGCTCTGGAAATGAAAACCTCGAAATCAGGCGAGGCCGCGGCGTTTCCATTCCGCGACATTTTCGCCCGCCGAGCGCTGGATCATTTCCATTGAAAATTTCAGCAAGCAAACCTCCCAGACATCGTCCACTCCGGCGATGAGCGCCCGGAAGGGATCGTCACCTTTTTTCATCTCGTCTTCCATGCGGGCGATCGCCTCGTCGAATGGCTCATGAAGAACTTTCTCGGAAAGGTCGGTTTTTCGGAATTGAAATCCATACCGCAGAACGCGGGCGGCAGAGGGATTCGCCTCGAGCCAGTCTGCAAAATCGCGCGCCTCCTCACCGAATCCCTCGAGAAGAACCTTACTGAAATGCGTGGGTGAAAGAATGCGTGGGCGCTCGGCCTCGATCGTGCCGGAGCGGATACGCACCGTCTCGACCTCGTCGAGCGGCTCTGTGACGAGCGAAAAATGAAAGCGCGTGGTGCCAAACGTCTCGATGGCGCTCTGCGGCGTCACGACCACGCGGGTATTTTCCATCGCGTATTGGAAATCATGCTCCTTGAACATCGTCTGAAACTACTTCCCTAAGCATGTTATTCAATCAATTAGCAGAAGCACCCGGACGAACGATGACCTCGACGGCGATTTTTGCGGGTGGCTGCGTGAATCGTAGAAAAAGGAGGACGATGTAAAGCAACAAAACAGCGGCTGCGAGCCAGGGAAGAGGCGAGGAGGCGCGACCAGTGGAAATCATGGGAGCTTCAAAGCGCCGATGGCATCCATGACGCGATTGCTGAGCAATTGATAGGTCTCGCGGGAGGAGTTGGAGATTTCCTCCGCACTAAAATGGATCGGCTCACCGATGACCACGGTGATCTGGGAAAGCTGGAAGCGGCGGGCATTTTTTGGGAAAGCCTCGTAGGCGCCAAAGATGCGCATGGGCAGCACAGGGGCGCCGGTTTTTGCGATCACCAGTCCGATGCCCGCACGGGCTGGCTGGAGGTCACCATCGAGTGAGCGCGTGCCTTCCGGAAACAGAAGCACGGCGTTGCCCTCCTTCACTTTTTTGATGACCTCGCGCAGAGCGGACATGTCGTTCCCGTCGCGCTCCACCGGGATCACATTCATCGCAGGGAAAAGAGGACCAAAGAACGGCCATTTCAAGAGCGTTTTCCGCGCGAGATAATAAACGCCACGGCGGCTGCAAATGCCCGCCAGTGGCGGGTCAAAGAAGCTGGAGTGGTTCACTGCGATGAGAAGCGGACCAGACTCCACCATTCGCTCGGGGTGGATGACTCGCATGGAAAAAATTATGCGGGCGAGGAGCTTCGCCAGGTTGTAAAAAATATTGTAGACGATCGTCATGCCGCGCGGATCCCAGATTTTGAAAGAATTTCCGCCACCTTGTCCACCACGCCTTCGAGGGTGAGATGCGAGGTGTCGATGACATAGGCGCCAGATGCGATTTTGAGCGGAGCGTTGGACCGGCTGGAATCCAGTTTGTCGCGTTTCTCGATGCTATCGTGCAGCCCCTGCACGGCCCTCCGCTGACGTCGGACTTCAGGCGAGGCGTCGAGGTAGAATTTGTAGGGCGTGTCTGGGAAAACCACCGAGCCGATATCACGGCCCTCGCTCACGATCGGGCGCTTCTCAGCGAGCGCACGGAGCTGCGCATTGACCAGACTTCTCACAGCAGGCACAGCGGCGACAGGGGAAACACTCTGGTTCACCTCAAGAGTCTGGAGCTCCAGATCGGGCATGCCGGCATTGACACGGATGAACGATTCGCCGGCCTCGGTGAATCCGGAGTCCACCGACATGCGGTGCACGGCGGCATCAATACTTTCGGGATGGGAGGGGTCGATTTGCTGGCGGAGAATTTCCCAAGTCACAGCGCGATACATGGCGCCAGAATTCACATGAGCGAAGCCAATCCGCCGGGCGAGCCGCGTTGCCACGCTGCTTTTGCCAGAGGCAGCAGGGCCATCAATGGCAATAACGATCATGGCGCCGAACTTCTCACCGCAGGCGTGCCACTGCCTTTCAGACCGGACAGGACCTCGGTGCGGTTTTTAATGCGGCCGCCTTTTTGAATATGCAAGAGAGCCTGCGCAAAGCCGGGATAGGAGGTATTCACACATGCCGTGTCTTCAATAATTGTTTCACCCTCCGCAAAAAGTCCGGCAACCGCGAAGGCCATGGCGATGCGGTGGTCATGGTGACAAGGCAAGCGCGCCCCTTTGAGCGGGCTGCCTCCAGTGATCGCCATGCCGTCGGGAAACTCCTCGACCTGCACGCCCATGGCACGGAGATTCGCAGCCACTGCGGCGATGCGGTCGGTCTCCTTCACACGCAATTCCGCAGCATCGCGAATAACGGTCGTCCCCTGCGCCAGCGCGGCGGCCACGGCAAGAATGGGAATTTCATCAATGACATTCGGAATTTCAGCTCCCGCGATCGTCGTGGCACGGAGGGTCGTGCCCTTGATGTCGATGTTACCCACCGGCTCGCCGCTGAGGGAGGTCTCAATCACCTCGCGAATGCGTGCGCCCATGCGAACGAGGACATCAATGATGCCCGTGCGGGTGGGATTCAGGCCGACATCCTTCACCAACAAGCGGGAGCCTGGTTGAGCGGCGGATGCGACCAGCCAGAAGGCAGCACTCGAGATGTCGCCGGGGACCGTGAAATCCATCGACTCGGGCACCTGACCTCCCTCGACGGTCGTGCGGATTTCAACGAGACGCCGATCCTTCGGGGAGTTTTTGTTTTCCCACACCTCCTCGCGTTTCGATTTGATGAGAAAATAATCGAACATCCTCTCGGTATGGTCACGGGAGCGGACATTTTCGATCACCGTGGTGGAGCCTTTGGCAAAGAGCCCGGCAAGGAGAATCGCGCTTTTGACCTGCGCGCTGGCGACCGGCGTGCGGTAGGTGATGCCCTCTAGATTGCCATGGCCCTCGACCACAAGCGGCGGGCAGGATTTTTCGCCTTCCCCGTGGAGATTGGCCCCCATGAGGCGTAACGGATCGATGACGCGCTGCATCGGACGCTTCGACAAGGAAGAGTCGCCAGTAAGGCGAGAGGTGAAATTCTGGGCGGCCAGAATACCGGACATAAGCCGCATCGTGGTGCCGGAGTTGCCGCAATCCAGATCAGCGAACGGCTTAGTGAAACGGCCGGACACGCCTTCCACAATGAGCGTGCCGGGTTCCGGGCACTCAATAAAAACTCCCAACTGACGCATGGCTGCGGCCGTGCTGCGACAATCCTCGCCCTCGAGGAAATTGCGGATCACACAAGTGCCATTGGAAAGGGCGGCGAGCATGACAGCGCGGTGGGATATGCTTTTGTCGGGCGGAACAGCGATTTCTGTGTCGATGAGTGCCGCGCGGCGGGATGAGAGAGAGTAAGTGTCCTTTGTGGCCTTCATGTGGCTTGTGTCTGGCTGGCGCGGAGAGTCCGGGCATCTGCAAGAAACGCCTCCACGGCGCTCCGGTTGCCGCTTTCGAGGCCGAGTTTCAGTGTCTCGAGCGCGGTTTGCAAGTCATGGATTCCGTTTAAAACCTCGGCACTGTTATCGAGGAAAATTTCCGCCCAGAGGCCTTCGGGCCCTCCGGCGATGCGGGTCGAGTCGCGATAGCCCCCTCCGGCAAGTCGGGCAAGCGAGGGATCCGCTCCCAGAGCGGCATGGACCAGCGCGGCGGCGGCGGCGTGAGGAAGATGGCTGATACGTGCCATCGCGCGGTCGTGGGCTTCGGGAGACATTTCCTGAAGCAAGCAGCCCGCTGTGGTCCATAATTCCGCGGCCAGATTCCGCGCCGATGGATCGGTGTGCGGCGTGGGCGTGAGGATACAAACGGCGCCATCATACAAATTTTCACGGGCGGCACGGATGCCACTCTGCTCGGAACCCGCCATGGGATGCGCTCCGATGAATCGTCCGCCGAAGACTTCTTGAAGTCGCGCAACGATCTTGCCTTTCACGCTGCCGGCATCGGTCACAACAGCACGCTCGGGCAGATATTTCCTAAGTTCGGGGCCGATCGCTTCGATCGCATGCGGAGATAGGCAAAGAATGGCTATGTCGGAATCCGCAACGGCTGCGGAGAGATCATCCGACACGCGGCAGTCCGGAAGGAGGGAGGCCACCTCGCGGGCGGCTTCCTCGCGGCGCGCCCAGAGGGAGATATCCCGAAAATGACCCGATCTGCGCAGAGCCATCGCGAGCGAGCCGCCGATCAGGCCTGGTCCGAGGATGGTGACGCGCCGGTTCAGGGCACCAGAAAAATCTTGCCCGAGTAAGGGCATTTCACCTCAGTGCCGGGAGGAAATCCACGGACGTCCACGTAGCCGGCATAAGGCGAGTGGGGACTGGTGACAAATCCAGGTTTCCCGGGAACTGGCGTTCCGTAGGAGAGGTCCCTAGAAGCAACAGGCTCGGGAGGAGGAGTCGGCGTGGGAGCGGGAGTCGGTGTGGCATTCGGGTCCACTGCAGGTGGCATTTCGGTGTAACCTTCCGGCGTTGGCGTTGGCGTGATGAACTGCGTAGTGGCGGAGGCTGTGCCCTGGTAGCCAAAGCGGCCTGTTCCGGTTTTGCGAACTGGACGCTGCGATTCACAAGCTGCGAGAACCAATACGGCCAAGGCGGAGCCAAGCACGATTACGGAAGATTTTTTCATAAATGGGATCGCGGGTAAGAAGCCATGGCGGGCGCCCGGTTTCAATCCAAATCTCGCGGCTTCATATTAAATAAACGCGTTTGAGTGGCTGCGATGCGGAAGAGCGTTGAATGCAGCGAATGAGGCACCCGCGTTATGGCAAGAGATGCCTCCAGGGTTGATCGCTGAAACAGGCCTATTTTTTCTTTTAATAAATCCCTTGCCGCGAGCGAACGTCTGCGCTACTTATCTCGCCCCTTTCACTAAATTAAAACGTCCATGGCTCAAAAATCCAAAAAACCTGCCAAGGCCAAGCCTGTTGCAAAAAAGGCCGCTCCTATAAAGAAGCCTATTGCCAAGGCCAAGCCGCAAGCCAAGGTCAAGGCTGCTTCCAAGAAGCCAGCTCCCTCCAAAAAGCCTCCCGCTAATCTTAAAAAAGCAGCTCCTGCCAAAAAAGCTGCGCCAATCAAAAAGGCCGCTCCTATTTCCAAAAAGCCAGCTCCTAGAAAAGCTGTCCCTGTTGCAAAAAAAAGAACGCCTTTGACGAAAACCGCACCCGCCAAGAAATCAGCCCCAGCTCAGAAGACAGCTCCCGCCAAGAAAGCGACTCCTGTTAAAAAAGCCGCGCCGATTAAAAAAGAAGCGCCAGTGAGGGCAATGAAAATGCCTGTCGTCGTAATCAAGAAAGGCAAAGAGCCCGCCAAAGTCACGGGCTGGGTTGCCAAGCAACGGGACCGCCTCCTCCAACTCAAGGACACACTTCTTGATTCCATGAGCGGCGTGGGCCGTGACTCTCTCCGCAACCGCGCCGAGGGCGGCGAAGCCTCTGCTTTCGGCATGCACACAGCGGATGCCGGCAGCGATGCCTATGACCGCGATTTTGCGCTCAGCTTGCTTTCCCAGGAACGCGATTCCCTTTTCGAGATTGATGCCGCATTGAAAAAAATCAACGACGGCAACTACGGCTTCTGCGAACTCTCCGGCAAGCCGATTCCGCACAACCGCCTCGAAGCACTTCCATTCGCACGCTACACCGTCGAGTGCCAGGCCGAGCTGGAGAAAACCAACCGCCTCACACGCGTTCGTCAACCCGTCACCTCCCTCTTCGGGCTCGGTGAGGAAGGCGAGAGCGAGAGCGAGGAAGAAGATACCACCACCGACACCAAAGACTAAATCTATGCCACAGGAAAACATAACCCTCGAATGCATCGAGGCCAAAGCCGAAGGTAAACCTGCCTCGCGCTACATCACCACGCGCAACAAGAAAAGCCCGCGCACACCAAACCGGCTTGAAAAGAAAAAGTTCAATCCCCATCTGAACCGCCACACACTCCACCGCGAAATCAAATAAAACGCCATGCAGCCTAAAACACCACAACGCCGCTCGAACTTCCGCCGCGCCAACCGCCCGATGCCACGCCGTCGCGTGGATCTCAACATCGAGGCGATCGATTACAAAAACCCTGATCTTCTCAAGCGCTTCGTCACCGAGAGCGGCAAAATCCTGCCACGCCGCGTGACCGGTATGTCAGCCAGCCTTCACCGCAAAATCACCCGTGAGGTCAAGCGCGCCCGCGCCGCCCTCCTCATGAAGTAATTTCCCCTGCCGAAACCGCCCGGTTGACACGCCCAGCGTGCAACCGGGCTTTTTTGGAATTAGTCATAAGCTCCGTCTTGAATTTTTGCTGAAATCATACAATCTCACGCCATGAAAAATTTTCTTCCACTTATCGCGCTAGCCGCTGTTGTCTCTCTCTCTGCTTGTAACAAAAAGAAATCGGATCAGTTCGCTGGAGTTGACGGCGACTTCGTGACCAGCACGCCGCTCTCCGAGCGCTTCGAAGGCGGAGCAAACTTCTTTAGCGATAGTGTGACTAAAGGCCAGTTCTCACCTGTCCGTTTCGGCTACGATAGCTATGCCGTGGAACCCGCTGAGACCTCAAAAGTTCAGCAAGTCGCCACCGCGATGAAGGATTCTTCCAAACGCCTCATCATCGCCGGCTTCACCGATGAGCGTGGCACTCAGGAATACAACCGTGGCCTCGGTGAACGCCGCGCCCAAGCGGTTCGCCAAGCACTCATTGACGCAGGCATCAACGCTGACCGGATCCAAACCGTGAGCTTTGGCAGTGAAATGCCAGCAGATCCCGCCAGCAACGAGCAGGCATGGGCATTGAACCGCCGCGCGGAATTTGGCGTTGTGAAATAAAAGCCAAAGAGCACAAAATTTCCCCCACGCAAAAGACCGGCCTGCTCATCAGGTCGGTTTTTTCTTTTTTGCCGACTACACCTCGGGAGCAGCCGCTTCATCTGGTGGAAAACCGACCCTTGCATAGATGTCCTTGATCGAAATCGAACATCCAACCGACGGGAACTCGACGATGTCATCTTCCTTGAAAGCGACGCGGTAGGCCCATTCCGAGCCATTTCCACGCAGGAACTGTTCGACGCGATATTGATCCTGCGAAATGAGCACATATTCCTTGAGGGAATCCAGCTCGCGGTAGAGATCAAATTTTTTGCCACGATCATAGCGCTCCGTCCCCGGAGACAGCACCTCGATAATGAGCGTTGGGTTCAGCAAGACATCGGCCTGCTCGTCCTCCACATCGACTGGACCGCAAACGATTGTCAGGTCGGGATAGGTGTAGAGGCCGTTGGCACTGACTTTGACACGGAGATCGGAGGAGAAAGGTTGACACACCTTCCCCCGTAAAGCGGCATAAAACTCACCGGTCAGATTTACAGTTATGATCGAATGCTCTTTTGAAGTCCCCGCCATAGCAAACATCTCACCATCGAAGAACTCGCTCTTGAACTCCGCAGCGCGTTCGATTGCGAGATACTCCTGCGGTGTCAGCTTTTTTTTAGGGAGCGCGCTCATTGCTTTGAAAGTAAGCCTCTGCCAGAGAAGAATGCAAGCCGTGGCGCAGTTGGAAGGCGGCTCAGTTCAATCCAGGATCATCCGGCGCCTCGGAGAGCAAGTGCAGGAGAGGCCCGGAATTCCGCATGATACCCTGCCACGCAGCGAGAGGATCAATTATTTCGATCAGTTCGCGAGTGGGAGGAATGACAAGCCACGTGTTGCCCTCGATCTCCTGTTCGAGTTGGCCAGGCGACCAACCAGAGTAGCCCTCAAAAACTCTGAGTCCCTTCTCCCAGCCTTTACACGATTCGCAATCAGCTTCTTCCGTGAAGGCTCGGAATGCCACGAGCGTGGGGTTTTCTCGCCATTGGAGACTCGTCAGGAGGCGCTCATTCGTGCCGACGGGTCCACCAAAAAAAATAGGAATCCCTGTATCTTGTTCCTCCAAACCCTTCAGTGGACGATTCAAAACAAAACCTATCGCTCCCTCCTCAGGACAATGTTGTGAGACAAAAACGATGGTTCTGCGGAGGTTCGGATCGTGCAGACAGGGATGGGCCACGAGGAGCGAACCAGTGAGATTGTCGCCGAATTTCATGGAGCCGTCACATCTCTTAATCAGGCCATGCGCGCCAGCGTTTCCGTGAGGTAGGGCAAGAGTTGCTTCTTGCGGGACACGATGCCATCGAGGCGCCAAGCATGGAGACCATCTTCGGGAAAATCGATGAGGCGGGTGAAGCTCTCCGAGCCTCTCACAAGCAGGATCGAATTCTGGGTATTCACATCGGTAATCAGAAGCGTGGAGAAGAAATAGTTGTGTGACACGCGGTATTTCTCCATCTCCTCAAGAAGTGCTGAACGCTGCTTCTCGACCTGCGCGAAGCTGATTTCCTCGATTTGCGAGACGCTGAATAAGATTCCCCGTTCATCGTATTCCTTGCAATCGGCAGTAATGACCTCCTTGGTGGACAATGTAAGAAGTGGCGAGCCCACGCTGAAGATTTCACTGGCAAGATCGGTCGGCTTGACACCACAGATTTTGGAGAGTTCCTGCATGATCTCACGGTCCACGTCGGTTGTTGTAGGTGAGGTGAGATTCAATGTGTCGGAAATCATTCCGCACATGAGCAATCCTGCCATCGGCTTAGGGATCGGGAGGCGCGCTTGGCGGAAGCAATCCGCCACAATCGTGCTCGTGGAGCCGACGGGACGGTTCATGAAAAGGATTGGTTGCTGAGTCGGAGCGACGCCAATGCGGTGATGGTCCAGAATTTCAACAATCGGCACCTCCTCAGCACCTGCAACCGCCTGTGTGAGTTCATTGTGATCCACAAGAATCAACTGCCGGGGCGCCGGTCTGAGCAGATCGCTCTTGGAAATGATTCCCTGCATACGCCCCTGCGGCCCGAGCACCGGGAATGCGAATTGCGACGTCATCGCAAGGTCGTTACGCGTCTGCCTCAATGTGGCATCGGCAGAGAGGCAGGCGAAATCGGACGAGAGCATTTGTCCCGCCGTCACAGCCGCACGGGCCAGAAGCGTCGTTGTGGCGGTGTCGTGCGGCGATGAGAGCAGGGTCGTTCCGTGCTCCTGAGCCAGCGCGAGAATCTTATCTGGTGGGGAAAAGTTGTTCGTGATGATGATAGCCGGGACGCCGGCAAGGATGGAGAGTTCTTGGATATTCCAACGATCACCGACAATCAAAACAGTGGAGGGGATATCCAGCTGCTCGAGTCGCTTTTTGAAGGAGTCGGTGAGCATTGCCGCCACAACGAGCGTTCGTGGACGGATGACGGCATCCTCTCTGCCAGTGATGAGCATTCCGCGGATGGCCTCGCGGATGTGTGCGATCGAGGCTTCGACAATGCGGCTGGAAGATAGGTTTTCGATGGGCGGGAAAAGATATTTCCCAAGCTTGAATGCCGAGAGCAGTCCGATGCAGTTGCGAGCGTCATCGACAACAGGCAGGCCGCGGAACTTGTCCTCACCGAAACGTGTCATGGCCTGATAAACTGGGGCATCGCGGTGGATGCTGACGACATTCCGCTGCATGACATCCTCGATACGGGGATAGACGTCGGCAAAGAAAACAGGGGCCTCAAGACCGAATTTATTAAGAGCGAAATCGATGCGCTGGTTGGTGTTTCCGCACCGCGCTGCTACGGCGCCCTCCATTCCGGTTGCGCGCTTGAACTCTGCATATCCGATGGCGGAGCAGATCGAGTCCATATCCGGGTTGCGATGGCCGATGACGAGGGTTTTCATATTTTAAATCACTTGCTGACTCCTGGCTGACAAGGCCGCGTGAGCTGGCTATCCGCGTCATAGTTGAGGTAAGGCTGGAGCCACTTCTCGGCTTCTTCGACCGACATGCCTTTCCGCTGCGCGTAGCTTTCAATCTGATCACGCTCGATTTTACCAACAGCGAAGTATTTTGCCTCGGGGTGGCCAAAATAGAGTCCGCTCACGCTGCTGGCAGGGAACATGGCAAGGCTCTCCGTGAGCGTGATGCCGGTATTGCGCTCCGCATCGAGAAGCTTCCAGATCGCCCATTTTTCGGTGTGGTCGGGTTGCGCGGGATAGCCCGGCGCGGGGCGGATTCCACGATATTTTTCGCGGATGAGTTCCTCAGGAGTGAGGTTCTCAGTCTTGCCGAAGCCCCAGACTTCGCGGGCGAACTTGTGCATGTATTCCGCAAACGCCTCGGCGAAGCGATCGGCGATGGCCTCGGTCATGATGACATTGTAGTCGTCGTGCGCAGCTTTGAATTTTTTGACTAACTCAAGCATGTTGTGACCGGACGTGACGGCAAACGCGCCGACATAATCCTTCGTCGGCGCGGGGGCGACAAAATCGGCGATGGAGAAGTTGAACTGCCCTTCGGGCTTTTTCATTTGCTGGCGCAACCCGTGGAAGCGCGCAGCCTCCTCAGTGCGCGTTTCGTCGGTGTAAACGACGATGTCCTCGCCGTCACGGTTTGCCGGGAAAAGTCCGCACACTCCGCGAAGTTGGAGGCTGTCATCAGCGACGATCTCGGCGAGCAAGGCTTGGGCGTCGTCGAAAAGCTTCTTCGCCTCGACCCCGCATTTCGGGTCGTCCAAAATACGGGGATACCTCCCGCTCAATTCCCAAGTGTGGAAAAACGGCGACCAGTCGATGAAGGGAATCAGATCTTTTAGCGAAATATTTCCAGACGCTTTCGATTCAAAAACTACGATGCCGGTTTGCTCCGGAACGGCGATGTTATGATGGGAAAGCTCGGGTGCGTTGGCGATGGCCTCTGCGAGCGGAAGCATGGGTTTGCCGGCTTGGCGTCCGGCATGTTCGACGCGGAGTTTTTCGTAATCGGATTCCAGATTCGCAAGGAATGCCGGTTTTTGATCAGGACTGAGAAGCGAGCTGGCGACATTCACGGCGCGTGAGGCGTCGAGGACATGGACCACTCCGCCTGAGTAATACTGGGAAATTTTGACGGCCGTGTGGGCCCTGCTGGTCGTGGCACCGCCGATCATGAGCGGGATGGTAAAATCCTGACGCTGCATTTCCTTGGCGACATGGATCATCTCGTCGAGGGATGGCGTGATGAGACCCGAGAGGCCGATGATGTCACAATTTTTTTCCTGCGCATTGGCGAGGATTTTTTCGCAGGGAACCATGACTCCCATGTCGATCACCTCGTAGTTGTTGCAGGCAAGGACAACGCCAACGATATTTTTTCCGATATCGTGGACATCGCCTTTCACCGTGGCCATCAGAATGCGGCCCTGCGTGCGAGCGTTCGGATTCGCAGCGCGCTCAGCTTCCATCAGCGGAGTAAGCCAGGCGACGGATTTTTTCATCACACGCGCGCTTTTCACAACCTGCGGGAGGAACATTTTCCCTTCGCCGAAGAGGTCGCCGACGATTTTCATGCCGTCCATGAGCGGGCCTTCGATGACCGAGAGTGGCTTGCCGTATTTGTTCAGCGCCTCCTCGGTATCGGCGTCGATGTGATCCACGATACCTTTGATGAGAGCATGCTGCAGGCGCTTCTCCACCGGGAGTTCACGCCAAGCCGTGTCTTGCACGGGAGCGGAGCCAGTGCCGCCGGTTTTCGAGGCTTTGAAATTCTCGGCAAAAGTGACGAGTCGTTCGGTAGAATCCGGACGGCGGTTTAGCAAAACATCCTCGATAAGTTCGAGGAGATCCTTGGGGATGTCCTCATAGATGCCGAGCTGGCCGGCATTCACGATCCCCATGTCGAGCCCGGCTTTGATGGCGTGATAGAGTAATGCGGTGTGCATGGCCTCGCGCACGGGATTGTTGCCTCGGAATGAAAACGAGATGTTGCTGATGCCGCCGCTCACACGGGCGTAGGGGAGGTTTTCCTTGATCCAGCGCGTGGCATTGATGAATGCGTTCGCGTAGTCGTTGTGTTCCTCGATGCCCGTGGCGACGGTGAGGATGTTCGGGTCAAAAATGATGTCCTCCGGCGGGAATCCCACTTCATCGACAAGCATGCGATAAGCGCGTTCGCAGATTTGGATTTTGCGTTCGAAGCTGTCGGCTTGTCCCTTTTCGTCAAAGGCCATGACAATCGTCGAGGCTCCGTAAGCAAGGATGAGACGGGCCTGTTCCTTGAATTTTTCAGGACCTTCCTTAAGGCTTATGGAATTGACAACGCACTTGCCTTGGACGCAGCGCAGACCGGCCTCGAGAACTTCCCATTTCGAGGAATCGATCATCACCGGAACACGGGAAATGTCGGGTTCGCTGGCGACGAGGTTGAGGAACTTCGTCATGGCGGCGGCACCGTCGAGCATGCCTTCGTCCATGTTCACATCGATGATCTGGGCACCGGCCTCGACTTGCTGACGCGCCACAGCGAGGGCTTCGTCGTAGTTTCCGGCGAGGATGAGTTTCGCAAATCTTGGCGAGCCGGTAACGTTTGTGCGCTCGCCGATATTGATGAAAGGAATCTCAGGTCGCGCGGTGAATGGCTCCAGACCGCTCAATCGTAGCGTTGTCGTGCGGGCGGGAATCCGGCGCGGAGCCAATCCGCGAACCACATCGGCAATGGCTTTGATATGGCCGGGAGTGGTGCCGCAACAGCCGCCGATAATATTCAACCAACCCTGCTCCGCCCACTCGCGAAGCTGCGGAGCGAGACTCTCCGGCGTCTCCGGAAATCCTGTTGGCGAGAGCGGATCAGGCAGACCGGCATTCGGATATGTGCTGACGAAGAACGGCGAGATGTTCGAGAGCTCCTCGATGTAGGGCCGCATTTCTTTCGGACCAAGCGCGCAGTTGAGGCCAATGGATAAAATAGGAAAGTGGGCAAGCGAATTGAGAAACGCCTCGACGGTCTGACCAGTGAGCGTTCTTCCACTGAGGTCGGTGATCGTGCCGGATACCATGACTGGCATGCGCGGGTGCTTTTCAAAAAATCGGGCTATTGCAAAAAGCGCCGCCTTGGCGTTCAAGGTATCGAAAATCGTTTCAACAAGCAGGATGTCCACCCCGCCGACGACGAGATTTTCGATCTGCTCGGTGTAGGCGGCAGCAACCTCCTCGAAGGTCACTTCACGCTTGCCGGGGTCATTCACGTCGCGCGAAATCGAGAGCGTGCGATTAAGGGGACCGATCGCCCCGGCAACGAAGACGCGCCTGTCTGTGACAGCATCCGCCGCCTCACGGGCTACCTTGGCCGCAGCCAAGTTCAACTCGGGAACAAGATGCTCCAGTCCGTAGTCAGCCTGAGAAATCGTCGTTGAGTTGAATGTGTTCGTCTCAATGATATCCGCATGGGCGGCGATGTATTCGCTGTGAATCTCGCGAATGGTGTCCGGCTTCGTGAGCACAAGCAGGTCGTTGTTGCCCTTGAGATCCTGCCCCTTCCAATCCGCAAACCGCTCGCCACGGTAATCGGCCTCCTGCAATTTGTATTGCTGGATCATGGTGCCCATCGCGCCATCCAAGATGAGGATGCGTTGGGCAAGAAGGTCGCGAAGGGCTTTTTCGGTGGATGAAATCATGAGTGCTGAGATTAGGTTAGTTTACGGAAAGCGAACACGACGCAAACGAAAAAACGATTCAAAGCGGGGTGCCAGCGCCTTGAATTGAGAAGGCACTCAGAAGGTCGAGAATTCTGCAAAAAACAAAATGGGAGAAGCCTTACGACTTCTCCCATCTTGGTTGTTAAGACCTGTCCTGGGACAGGAATGTTACTTTTTCTTGGCTACTGCTTTTTTGGCGACTGGCTTTTTAGCTGGGGCCTTTGCGGCTGGAGCTTTCTTAACTGGTGCTTTTTTAGCAGGCGCTTTGGCGACTGGCTTTTTGGCAACGGCTTTCTTGGCGGCAGGCTTGGCAGCGGCTGCTTTTTTGGCGACTGGCTTCTTAGCAACTGGCTTTTTAGCAGCGAGTTTTTTAGCGGCAGGTTTCTTTGCTACTGGCATTTAATATCCCCCCTTTCTCTCCGCATATGCGGGAAATTGTTTGTGAACATCATGTGAATAACTCACTGCTGCTGTGAATAAGTTTCACGCACTTCCACGTCAACACCTTTTTTCAAAAAATATCGTTTTTATGAAAATTTCTTCTGCAGGCACTTTCCGATCATGGCGCGCAAAGGATTTTTTCCGCTTCCTCCAGAATGCCAATTGTCTCCCACAGGCGGCCGATTCCCTCATATCCGCAAGCCAACAATCCCTCTTCCGGCCCGATAAAATGGGCGCCTCGCGATTTCAGACGAGCGACATTTTCCTGAGTCGCCGCATGCATCCACATCTTGCCATTCATCGCGGGTGCGATGAGAAGCGGGGCTTGGGATGCGAGAGCGATCGATGTGAGCGCATCATCCGCGACGCCGCATGCGAGTTTGGCTATCGTGTTCGCAGTGGCTGGAGCGATCAAAAGAAGATCTGCCGAGTCGGCCAAGGCAATGTGGCCGGGATGCCAAGATTCCTTTTCATCGAAAATTCCTGTTGTCACCGGATTGCGAGAGAGTGTCTGGAAAGTGAGAGGCATGACAAACTCGGTGGCATGTTTTGTCATCACCACATTGACGTTGCGCCCGGCTTGTGTGAGGCGACTTGTCAGCTCGGCGGCCTTGTAGCAGGCGATGGAGCCACTGACACCAAGGATGACATTTTTTTTGTTCATGCGAAGTCGAGTTGAAGCCTACTGCTCATGTAACGCTCTGCCCGCATGATGGCGCGGAATTTTTCAATATCCTCCTCCATCGAGCCGCTGATGAGGGTGTATCGATAGTCGCACCATTTTTGCATTTCACCGGAAGCGTTGTGGAGACGCGTGGCGACCTGCTCCTCGCTTTCGGTGCCGCGCTTGCGAAGCCGCCGCGCGAGCTCATCAAGACCTGGAGGCATGATGAAAACATCCGCAAGCGCACTTTGGATGAAGGGATCGTTGCACGCTCGGATGCTCGCCGCGCCAAGCGTGTCCACATCGAGCAAAACATCCACCCCGGCCGTGAGGTGCTTCAGCACAGTCGATTTCAGCGTTCCGTAAAAACGGCCGTGAACCTCCGCGTGCTCCAAAAAATCCCCCGCTGCGATATGTTTCTGAAAATCCTCCTGACTGAGGAAAAAATAATCTTCGCCATGCACCTCTCCGGGCCTTGGCGCGCGGGTGGTGCAAGACACGGAGTAAACGAAATCCTGCTTGTGGCGGAGCGAGCTGATGAGTGTGGTCTTACCAGCTCCGGACGGGGCGGAGATGACGAAGAGAATGCCTTTGCGGTGGATGGTGAGGTTATTCAATGTTGGCGAGTTGTTCTCGAATGCGGTCGAGCTCCGATTTCGCCTCGATGACGAGACGGGAGATGGTTGTGTGTGCGGACTTTGAACCAAGCGTGTTGAATTCGCGCCCGAGTTCCTGCGTGAGGAATTCCAGCGTTCGGCCAACCGGCCCCTTGGCGTCGAGTTTTTCCCGGAACTGGGCGATGTGGCTCGCAGCGCGCTCAAGTTCCTCTGTGATGTCGCAACGCTCCGCAAAGATGGCGACCTCGGCTGCGAGACGCGGATCATCCGCCGCTAGGCTCAATCCCGCGCGCTCGATGCGCTTGTGCAGGGTTTCGCGATAAGAGGCCGTCACCTTGCCGGCAAGTGGTGTTGTTTTTTTGATGATGGCGGCCAAGCAGTCTGCGCTTTTTGAGAGAACTTTTTGCAGTGTAGCTCCCTCGCTTTCTCGCGTGGCGACGAGACCCTTCAGCGCGTGATCCAGCGCGGACATGACGACTTCGCTGGCATCGTCGATCTGAGAATCTGCAGCCTGAATGACGCCGGGTGCGCTGATGACATCCGACAGGGTAATTCCCCCCTCGAGTCCAAGTTTTTTCTGCAAACGACGGGCTTGGTTCACAAAATCCAAGGCACGCTCTTCATCAAAGAAACTTTGGCCCGTAACTTTGGAGCAAGCCAGCGAGAGATTCACCTGAACCCGCCCGCGTGAGATGCGTTCAAGAACCCGCTCGCGAACGGCCGGTTCAAGCCGTGAAGCGCTTCGATCTGCGTGAAGGACGACTTCCGCCGTCTTGCGGTTCACTGAATGGCACTCCACCACGGCCGCCCAGGTTTTGGTCCGGGCCTCGCCGCGGCCGTGTCCTGTCATGCTTGTCATGATCCTTTTTTATCCGCGCCCGCCTGCTGCTGTCGAGGGCGCTCCGCAGTGCCGGATTGATTTTTTCAAGGATCGGAGGATGGTGGGAGCCTCATTATGTTTTTTGACGGTCTGAAATTCTTATTCATCTGCATCGAAGTTCTACTGATCTTCAACCTGCTCATCGTGGTCCACGAATTGGGTCACTTTTTAGCAGCGCGCTGGCGCGGTCTGGTTGTCGAGAAGTTTGCCATCTGGTTCGGAAAGCCAATCTGGAGCAAAACCATCGGCGGTGTGGAATATCGGCTCGGCTCGATTCCCGCAGGTGGATTCGTTGCCATTCCCCAACTCGCGCCCATGGAAGCTCTGGAGGGGGAATTCGAAAATGGCCGCGATCAGCTGCCACCGGTCAAGCCGCTGGATAAAATCATCGTCGCTGCAGCTGGCCCGCTTTTCAGCTTCGGCCTTGCTTTTGCCATGGCCTGCATCGTGTGGGTCGTCGGAAAACCCCAGAGCGAATTCGACACCACGGTCGTTGGATTTGTGAAGGATGGCGGCCCCGCAGCCGTAGCCGGAATGCGCCCCGGGGATCAGATCATTGCGGTGGACGGCAAACCCGTGAAGCACTTCCTCAGTGGCACGGATAGCGTGAAATGGCGCATCGTGCGCAGCGAAGGAGAAACGATTCCATTTACTGTTCTTCGCGAAGGGCAGGAAATCACCATCGATTCCAAATGGTCGAAACCTGAAACCTCCAGCTGGCGCAGGCCTGCGCTGCGCGAAGTTCAAATCGGACCGCGCATCATGCCCGGAGTGGGCTTTGTTGTGAAAGGCAGCCTCGCCGAGAAATCAGGATTCCAGGCCGGAGATCTAGTGACCGATATCAACGGCGTTCCTGTATTCAATCTGAGCGAAATGGGACCTGTCATTGACGCGAATCGCGGCAAGGATGTCGTCTTTGGAGTGGAGCGCGCGGGACAAGAACTCGATCTGAGCATGAAACTACCGGATGCCACACCGGACGCCGCTCCAGTAAATTTCGGCATCGAGTGGGGGCGCTCCATTTTGGTGCATCCCTCGCCGCTCGAGCAGGTGAAGGATGCCGCCACAAGTATCTTCCGCATGGTCGGAGCCCTGCTCTCGCCAGCGTCGGATGTCAAAGCCGCCCACTTCAGCGGCCCAGTGGGCATCATGCGTCTCTACTACCAGATTTTTGAGGCGGAGAACGGATGGCGAATCGCGCTGGCCTTCAGCGTTCTCATCAATGTGAACCTCGCCCTCATGAACCTGCTTCCGTTTCCAGTTCTCGACGGCGGCCACATCACTCTTGCGATCATTGAAGCCATCCGTAGGAAACCAATCAGCATCCGGGTTCTTGAAGTCGTCCAGACAGCCTGTGCCGTGCTCCTCATCGGTTTTATGCTGTATCTCACATTCTACGATGTGGGTGACATCGTGGCCTCGAAGGCTACTGTCGCCGAGCAGACAAAGTAAAAATGTCGCTGGTGTTCCGAATCTATCCAGGTCGGCGTCCCAGCCGGGAGGTAAAAACCGGCCGCACGGCCATCGGTGGTAAAAACCCCGTCCGCGTCCAGTCGATGCTGACGAGTGATACGATGGATACCGCAGCTTGCGTGAAGGAGACACTGGGCCTAGCGCAAGTCGGCTGCGAAATCGTCCGCATCACAGCGCCGACCGTGAAGGACGCCCGCAACCTTGAGGCCATCCGGGATGCACTCCACGCGGCAGGCTGCGATGTGCCACTGGTTGCAGACATTCATTTCAAGCCCGAAGCCGCCTTAGAGGCCGCCAAGTGGGTGGACAAGGTCCGCATCAATCCCGGGAATTTCGCCGACTCGAAAAAATTCAATATCCGCGAATACACGGACACCGAATACGCCGCCGAAATCTTGCGTATCCGCGAGCGCTTCACCCCGCTGGTGGCGCTCTGCAAGACGCGCGGCATCTCGGTGCGGATCGGGACGAACCACGGCAGTTTGAGCGACCGCATCATGAACCGCTTCGGCGACACGCCGCTCGGCATGGTCGAAAGCGCGCTCGAGTTCGCACGCATCGCCCGCGAACTCGATTACCACGATTTTGTTTTCTCGATGAAGTCGTCGAATCCCAAGGTCATGATTCAAGCCTACCGCCTGCTTGTCTCCCGCCTCGATGAACTCGAGCGCACCGAATGCGGCGGATGGAACTACCCGATCCACCTCGGCGTGACCGAGGCGGGGGATGGCGAAGACGGCCGTATCAAGAGCGCCATCGGCATCGGCGGCCTGCTCGCCGACGGCATTGGCGACACGATTCGCGTTTCGCTCACGGAGGATTCCGAACACGAAATTCCCGTGGCTCAGGCATTGGAAAAAATCGCCACCACCCGCAAACCCATGCCGAAACTACCGGCCTGGCCATTCGATCCTTTCTCTTACGCCCGCCGCGCCAGCTCAGTATTGCAAGTCGGGGAATATCAAATCGGCGGCACGGAACTCGTGCGCGTCGCGGTGGCACAGGCCGCCTACGACAAGGTCGCCCACAAAATCGCAGGACTCGGTGATTACAAACCCGAATTGATCATCGAGAATTGCGGGCTCATTGAAGTCGACCCGCGCGATGCAGCCGCTATCGCACGTGTCAATGCATCCCCCTTGCCTCTTTTTGTGACGATCCCGGACTTGTGCGATTTGCCAGTCATCGGCGCCTACAGGCTTCTGGCCTCACTCATCGAGGCTAGGCATCCGATCCTGCTCAAAGACACCTTTGCACCTGCCGCCTCCACCGATTTCGTCCACAACCTCCTGAACGCCGCCACCAATATAGGCTCCCTGCTCTGCGACGGCATCGGCGACGCAGTTCTCGTCCAAGGCGAAGAAGCCCCCGGCCAATCGCTCCGCATCGCCTACAACATCCTCCAAGCCGCAGGCGTCCGCATTTTCAAAACCGACTATGTCGCCTGCCCAAGCTGCGGACGCACCCTGTTCAACCTCCAGGAAACCACCGCCCGCATCAAAGCTGCGACAGCCCACCTCAAAGGCGTAAAAATCGCCATCATGGGCTGCATCGTCAACGGCCCCGGAGAAATGGCCGATGCCGACTTCGGCTATGTCGGCGGCGCCCCCGGCAAAGTGAACCTCTATGTCGGCAAGACACCCGTAAAATTCAACATCCCGCAAGCCGAAGCCGTCGACCGCCTCGTGGACCTCATCCGCGAACACGGCCGCTGGGTTGAACCGGAGGTTGCGGTTTAATTAAGCAGCTCCGAGCTATGATGCCGTATTTCGAGCGGCACAAGCAACCAGCGTGTGTCGGAACCAGATGGAAAATTTGTGATTGTGTCGGAGAGAACCATTTCACCAGATCCGCGCTGAACGACCTCGTCCAGCTCGCAGCAAAAGCGGTTGAATAACTGGGGATCGTTTCCACCAACTCGATCAGTGGTTCAACGCTTACAAAAACCGTGGGATGAACGATCTTTTTGTGGCTTTTTGGGCATATCTCGACAGGAAAGTCAATCGTCAGAACGCGCCCCCATCTACATGAGGCTTTTTATCGGTAAAGATTGCATTTTTCAATTCATTTGCATTTAATCATAAACCATATGCGTATTCCAGTATCCGGCAGGAAGAATACCGTCAAGGCGGAGTATGGGAGATTGACTACGCTCAAACTACAGCGCATGAAGAAAATGCTAAAACAAGAGTTCAACGTGGATCCCGTAAAATAATCGCGAATGAAATCAATAGCTAGAATCGCAAAGATGCTTTCGATCATGAGCGCGAAAAATGAGGCATACGATCAGTCTCGGGCATTTGCTCACAAACTTCTTTGGGAGCAGGTTCATTTATCAAGGATTCGTAAATCTGACGCCGAATACATTCTCAACCTAGAGGATTCTACTTTGAATCAGATGGATGCTGATGTCCTTTGCAAAGAAATCAACAATTCCATATCAGCCGAGATGACTTGCCTCATTAATAATCAATACCTCACTGATTCGGCTGGAATATTTACAAGCCTAAAAAAACTCCAAAACTTGATTAAAACATTAGAACAATGATTGGACTTCTTGATTTCCTTAAAACCGCCGGAATAAAAGTAGACACTACAGACCTAAAGATTCACCTCGCATGCTGGAACGGTCGGGAACATCCAATCGATGAATATTTTTCTGGTAGGTTTGAAGAATGGCAGTCTTGGCAAACGAAACGCAATTTTCAGTGCAAGCAAGTTATTAGTCTTATAGATCGAGGCCAAGGTGAATGGCTTTTTGCTGGAGTTTATCAAATTCTTGGGTATGAGCCTCACCCAAGCAATGAGAAGCATATTCTATACTCAACAAAGGCATTGCCAAAGCAAGACAAACTAATTGGCCGCATTGCTGTGTATCACAAGCGTAGGGGCAGGAATTCATACATCTGGTTCAAGGAGGGGGTTAATTTACAGATCACCGAAATCCGTAGGGATAAGTTGACCATCGAAGACTTCCCCGGCTACAACTCAGTAGTCTTAAGTCACAGTAGCTTAAGGATCATAACCAAGCAAAAAATTGCCTCGTGGCACGGAGCCTTGGCAAATATTAAGGGCATTTATCTAATAACAGACACGACTACAGGCAAGCACTATATTGGCAAGGCATCTGGCCGCGATGGAATATGGCAGCGCTGGGGTGCTTACGCCGACAATGGGCACGGCGGCAACAAAGAACTACGCAGTCTTCTCAAAAATAAAGGCAAGCTGCATGTAACACACTTCCAATATTCTATTTTAGAAATCGCGGATACCCATGCTTCAGACGGAGACATTTTGGCGAGAGAAGCGCATTGGATGAAGGCCCTTAAGTCTCGTGAATTTGGACTGAACTAAAGAATTCATTTGCAATATAGGTAAAACAAAACGCAAGATATAGGTAGTGAGTTTTTTCCAGATTTCTTAGCGAGGGTTAAAAGGACGCGGCCAATGTGGCCGAAGGTAGCAATGCAGCTTCTATCGAAAAATGATAGGCAACTCTAGCCAAGCTTCGCGCTTGCGGGCCTGCCCATTTTACCATAAATATGGGGAATGAAAACGACGATTGAGCTCCCTGACGAACTTTTCCAACAGGCTAAGATAATAGCGGCCGAGCGTGGTATGACGCTGAAGGACATCATGGTTCAATCGTTGAAATTGTGGTTTCGCACTCCCGCAGAAGACGCAGAAAAGAAACGCCAAGCGACCGTGAAGCGTTTGCTCCAAGCAATAACAGCTTCAAACACGGAACCCATGGTCCCTCTCAAGCGGGAGGAAATCTATGACCGCTGAGATTTTTCTGGACGCGAATGTGCTGCTTTACGCGAGCTCAAACGCGGCAGAGGACAAAGCCAAAAGAGAGCGAGCCCAAGCGCTGATGATCGCGTCACCGTTTGCGTTGTCCGCCCAAGTCTTGCAGGAATACATCGCCAATGCGCTGAGGAAGAAACAACTGGGCATCAGCGAAGCCAACATCCACGCTATGCTGGAATTCGCGGCGACGGCAACAGTTCTGCCCGTATCCCTCGAGTTGATTCTAACCTCGGTGCAAATCCGTCGCAAGTTTCAAGTCTCGCACTGGGACGCCACTATTATTGCGGCCGCTTTGGAACTGGGTTGCACCACACTTTATTCCGAAGACTTGAACCATGGCCAGAGTTACAATGGAGTCCGAGTAGTGAATCCATTTCTGAGCTGAAAGCCGAGAATCCAAAGGGTCGGGAGCGCCAACGGCTTCGTCGTCGGAAGGGCATAACTTCATGATTTTTAATTGCGTTAAGCCATCGTTTGAATCCAGCAAGCGTAAGAATTGCGCTCATTTTGTCGGAGTTATTGTAGAGCGATTACTATAAGTTGCTTACGCCGAAAACTGTCTCAGCGTTCAAGTCGAGAACTTTTCTCCGTGTCCAGAGACGGCAAAAAAAGGGCCGCTCATGGCGCTTCGAGAGCAGCGCGCCAGTCAGCGAATGTGGGTAACGAGCAACTGATCTCGGCGCGCGCCACCTCAGTGGCGAGAAGCCAAGTCAAAAGACCCGCACACCGAGATCCAAGTGCGACACACCGAGATCCAAGTGCGGCGCGCCGAGACCCAAGTGCGGCACACCGAGATCCAAGTGCGGCTCACCGAGATCCAAGTGCGGCACACCGAGATCCAAGTGCGGCACGCCGAGATTCAAGTGCGGCGCGCCGAGAGCCAAGTGCGGCTCACCGAGATCCAAGTGCGGCGCGCCGACGAAAAAACAGCCTGCGACGGTGGTTGGGTTTTTCAAGGCTGCAAGGCCGCGAGTCTCAGGGCCCGCGAGCCATTGAGCATCGGCGGTCGCATACCGCCGCTACAGCATGACTCGAAAAGCATTCAGCTTTTGGTATTACAGCGCGTTGCGAAGCTCTTCGTTGGCGGAGCGGAGTCTTGAACTCAGGGTATTAATCACGAATCGATGGAATTCTTTGGCGAGGTGGGGATTTTCCTCTTCCAACTTGGCAAAGCTCTCATGGGTCAGCACGCCCACTCGGGTGAACGAGTCGGCGACCACATCGGCGCTTCGAGGCACTTGGTTGTAGAAACCCATTTCTCCGACGATCGTTCCGGCGCTGTAGGTTCGTAATCGTTTGGAGTAATCCAAGTCTTGCATCACCAGATAGACGCTCAGTTGGCCTTGGAGGATCAAATAGAGGGAATCCGAGGTATCACCTTTCTTAAAAAGAAATTGCCCCCTCTGGACATCCATCCCCCGAAAAAATTTCGCCACCTCGTGACCGCCCTCGATTGGTGTCATTCCAAGCAAGGAAGGGATTTCGGATAAGTCGTAAGATTCTTTTGAAGGAGAATCCGCCAGGCTCAGCAATTCGGACTCCGCCCACTCGAGACCGTGGTCGAGATCTGGAAAGAGCAACGCCGTGGTCTGGGATAAAGACAAACCAAATTTGCTCAATTGCTTGCTAAGATTTGGCTGCAAACCTGTGATGGCAAGGCGCGTGTTGTTTTCCTTCGCAAGGCGCAAGATTTTTTTGAGTATGACAATCGAAGAGGCATCCACCGACTTCACCTGCCATAAATCAATCAGGAGAATCTCTGCTTTTCCCATAATCTGCTGAATCTCATCAAGAAAACTGCTTGCCGTTCCAAAGAAAAGGTCGCCGTGAAGAAGGAACCCATGCACATGGGCGCCATGCTCTTCCAACCACTCTTGTTCCTTGGGATTGCGTTCCACATTCGATCGGCGGCTCACCGTGGAGAACCTTTGCTTCACAACGGATTGCCGACTAAATGTTACGACAAATGCAAAAACAGCAACGCCAATTCCGAAAATCACGCCCGGGGTGATTCCGAAGGCAGCTACCACGACAAGAATGGAAAGAATAGTTAAATAATCCGAAGCTGGCGTGTGGCGGCGAGAGTCCCAGACCCATTTTAGGAGTAAGGACAGACCCAGAAAAATGATCAATCCTGTCAACACTGGCTTGGGTATGAGCGAGATACAGTCCGGGAAAAAAACGGGTATTGCAATCACCAAGCAGGCACACAAGCGAGCGGCCCAAGCTGAACTGGCTCCTGCGTGATAATTAAGCATGGAGCGGTTGAAGGAGTTTACAGAAACGAGTCCGCCGGCCAGACCGCCCAAAACATTTGCTATACCCAGAGCTTTCAGCTCCTGGTTGTAGTTGGCATCTTGTTCCGTAGCCAGCTCAAGACTCGTGGCATTTAACAGAACCGTAATGAGCACAACGAGAAACATTGATAAAAAATCCTTCCAGTGGGTAAAAATCACATCCCAGCGGATTTCATCGTAGTGCAGATTAAAAAGGCTTTTCCATTCTTCGTGTGCCATTGGCGGAAGCAAATGGCCGGCTTGACGAGCTTCAGACAGTGAAATTCCTTGCTGAAAGAGGAATAAGTAAAAAACCAGCGCGGAGAGCGACAGCACCACTGGAATCACTAAAAAATGCTTGGAGCGTCGCGTGGCGAACAGCAAAATCAAGCCGACACCAATCCCGGTAACCCAAGTCACCAGTGGAACGCTTTGGATATCAGCAAGGGAAGTATGAAAATGACTCTTGCCAACAATCATTTTCCACCCTCCGGCCAGCAGCAGGTAACCGGTTCCCGCCAAAAATCCTCCGATGACTGAGTGGGGAATGTAGCGGATGTAACTGCCCCAGCGTAATTCTCCAAAAAGATACAGAAGAATCCCGCAGAGCACTGCAGATCCAAAAAGGTAAATGCACACCGTTGGAAGCAATTCCTGGTTGCTGACCGTTGAATTTGCTGATGCTTCGGCGGCTATAAAGGCAACCGAAATCGCGATAATTGCAGACGGATTTGAATCAGGCCCGCCCAGGGCGAATCGGAACGAACTCAGGAAGGAGAGAGCGAGCATGGCCACGCAACTTCCAATCAAGGCAGCCCAAATACCAAGGCTGATCGATGAGGACAGGCGCCCGCCAAAAATCAAAGTGGCGAACGAACTCGCATAGGCCAGCATGACGAATGTGCAGAGGCTTCCAGCAACGCAGTCTTTGAAAATGTTTGCCCCGCGTTCGCTCGACTTACCTATTGAATTCATGGGTTACAAAGACGTGCAATCCCAAGCGTCCTAACAATCCCATCACCAAGAATCAACCATTGTTTGGAAACAAAACAGACATCGAGACGCGCTGGAGCCGGATTTTGAGAAAAATCCAACTACTACGGGCTTCACCATTTCGGAGGCCGTATATTGGATGACATGCAATTGATTCTCAGGTTTTTTAACCCGATGCAGGGCTCTCAACCGCCGAATTGAGGTTGCGCCTCATCTTCCTTTTGAAGGGGGTTATTTTATTCTCGGCACTGGCCCTGAACTGATCGAGGCCCAGGCAAGCCGACGGGCTTCGGCATCGGTTGCAAGCAAGGCCTCCAAGGACGGATGCTCGGTATCGGGGCATTTCTCTAAAACCTCGGCCACCAGCGTCCAGATTCCCGGGAAGGCGATACGGCCGGAGAGGAAGGCTTCCACGGCGACTTCGTTCGCGGCATTCAGGACAGCGGGACGCGTGCCGCCGAGTGTGCCGGCTTCGGTGGCGAGGTCCAGTGCTGGGAAGTCCACCCTCCGAGGTGCTTCAAAATCCAGGCTTCCGAGGGAGGTGAAATCCAGCGGGCGGAGGGAGTTTTCAACCCTCTCGGGGCATGTCACAGCGTATTGGATCGGCAGGCACATGTCCGAGTGGCTGAGCTGCGCGAGGATGGAACGGTCCACGAATTCGACCATCGAATGCACGATGCTTTGCGGGTGGATGACCACTTCGACACGATCCATGCCGATGTCGAAAAGCCAACGCGCTTCGATCATTTCAAGCGCCTTGTTAAACAAGGTGGCGGAGTCCAGCGTGATCTTGCGGCCCATATTCCATGTGGGATGGCACAGGGCCATTTCAGGTGTGACTTTTGGTAATTCGGCTGCCGGCGTTTTGCGAAAAGGCCCCCCCGAGCAGGTGAGAATGAGACGCCTCACGGTCTTTGCATCGCGGCCCTCGAGGCATTGAAAAATCGCGCTGTGCTCGCTATCCACCGGCAACACGCGCACACCCTTCCTGCGAGCTGCGTCCATGACGATCTCGCCGGCCATGACTAAGATTTCCTTGCTGGCAACCGCGATATCCTTTCCTGCTTCGATGGCAGCCAGCGCGGGGCGCAGGCCAGCGGTTCCGACAATCGACACGAGCACCAGATCGGCCTCGGGCAGGGTTGCCAATTCCACGAGGCGATCGATGCCATCCGGGCCGGTGGACAGGGCCGTCTTTGCCTCCGGAAACTCGCGGGCTGCAGCGGCAAGGCCTTCCGCGTTGGAATGCGCGGACATGGCGACGACACGCATCTGGTCGGGAATATCACGAGCCACCTTGAGGGCACTCTGACCTATGGAGCCGGTGACTCCAAGAATAACGACATTTCGCATGGGTTTTGAGATTCTCTGACTAATCGTGAGTTCGCAACGCGGGAGAAGTGGGCTACACGGAATCGACTCCGGCAAACTGGGGCAGGCTTCTGATTCTAGCCTCGAATTTTTCATGGTCAGCAAGGTCCAGCCCTGGCGGGAATTTCGCAGCGGAGCGGTTCCATTTTTTGAGCCACTCGGCAGCGAGAACATCGCGCCCGCGCTCACGAGCCTTGTCCAGATGCGTGAAAGCGATGGTCGTTTCCTCCTTGTCGCCCGCATTTCGCCCGCGCGCCACACCCCATCCCGCGCCGAGCATGGCCACGCGCGATGCTGTGGAGCAAGTGTAGGTGAATAGCTCAACATCCCGCGAATCGTAAACGGCGAGCATGGCCCGGAAGGCGCCCTCGTTCCACGCAGGGGCGCAGGTCTTTCCGGAAAACATGTCGTAAAAAACGAGGTCCGGCGGCACGGCTTGGGCTAAAAGATCCAGAAAGTCGCCTTCATGAAGTTGCCAAGAGAGGTGCTCATGCTGCTTTGAAACCCAAGTGGCATTCTTCAAAATGGCGGGCGGGCCTGCATGGCGCAGGTAGGGGAACCGATCGTTGTTTTTCAATGCGAGGCGCAGCGAATCCAGATCGTTCTCGAAACTCACGATGTGCATCGGACGCACCGGCCCTTCGTGCGCCAGCGCCTCGTAGCACTCGATCGCGGCCATGGCATTCGCCGCTGCTCCAAGGCCGACATCCCAGATCACCAGCGGGTCGCTCGTTTCCTCGCACAAGCGGGAGGCGAGGCGCGATTGCTCGATATAGAGGCTGCGGGCCTCATCCATCGGCGGCGTGCGTGAGTGCATAATCTCGCCCGAACTCACATGGAGAATGCTCGAGAAGCCTTCGATAGCCTTGTGGATTTTGTATTCCCCGAGCGTGATCGATCGGGGCGGATTCCGCCGCATCGGTGTGACCGGGTTATCCAAGTCATCCTCAGCGAGAATCGCGCGCTTTTCTTCGTAGAGCGGCAGGAATCTGTTCTCGAGAATACTCTGCCGCATCTCAGCCATGAGCTGATGGTAGAAGAAAATGTTGTGCTGGCCGATCAATTGCCAGCCCAGCGTCTCCTTGCACTTGGTAAGATGGTGCAAATAGGCGCGGGAAAACTTGGCGCAGGTCGGACAGCCACAGTCCGGATCCAGCGGGTCGTTTGAGGTTTTGTAAATACCGCGCCGCAGTTGAAGGAACCCGCGCGAGGTGAAAGCCCCGCCGCGCTGCGCGACTTGGGTGGGAATGATGCAATCAAACATGTCCACACCACGGTGCACGGCTTCGAGGATATCCAGCGGAGTGCCCACACCCATGAGATAGCGGGGTTTGTCATCCGGCAGGAGAGCCGCAGTGAATTCACAGGTGTCCTCGCGCTCGCTCTTCCCCTCGCCCACGGCGAGACCTCCGATAGCGAATCCCTCGAAGGGCATCGCGCAAAGCGCCTCGGCGCTTGCCTGGCGCAGGGACTGGTTCAACGCTCCCTGCACAATTCCGAACATCGCCTGCCGGGAGTCGCCCCGCGCCGCAAGGCTCCGAGCGGCCCATCGGTGCGTGAGTTCCATCGCCTGCCGCGCCGTGGCCTCATCCACCGTGGAAGGAACGCACTGGTCGAGCACCATCATGATGTCGCTGCCGATCGCCTTCTGCGTCTCGATGCTCAGCTCGGGGCTGAGAACAATCGTGCGACCATCGAGGTAGCTCTGAAAAACCGCGCCCGCCTCACTCATGGAGCGGGAATGCGGCAGTGAGAAAATCTGAAATCCACCGGAATCGGTGAGCACCGACCGCTCCCAACTCATGAACCGGTGAATGCCTCCGACACTGCGAAAAACCTCCGCTCCGGGGCGCAGCAACAGGTGGTAGGTATTAGCCAGCAGAATCTGCGTGCCGGAGTCGTGTAGAAAATCCGGCGTCTGTGCCTTGACGGTCGCATGCGTGCCCACGGGCATGAAGAGGGGTGTGCGAACCTCGTTGTGCAGCGTGCGAAATGTTGCCGCCCGCGCGCGTGTGCCGGCGCAGGTGGCATCGAGTTGAAAGTGAAGAGACGTAGGCAAAATCCAGAATCGAGAGGGCGGATCGGATGCGAAATCCGCCGCAACATAAAGATTTTTCCGTTCGCCGCAGGAGACTCTCGGGCTTTGACCCCATGGCAAGCGGCATCTCGTGCCGCGAGGGTGCGGCAGAAACAAAAAAACTATGAATGCAAAAACCGAAAATAAAAGACGCCGATCGCTCTCGATGGTCATTCCTTGCGGATGCCTCATCGCCTTGGTCGCAGCCGCTGTGATTCTGCTCGCACCGCCCCCAATGCAGAGCCAAACACTGCCTGCGACTCCTAACATCCTCGTCGTCTATGACAACGAGGGCCAGTGGGGTTGGCTAGGAGAAATCTACTCCCTTAAGCTGCAAAACCAGCTCGGGCACTTTGACGCCAAAGTGACCCGCACGCCATTGGCTAATTACAAATCTGGTGACATCGCTGCAAATGACGCGGCATTTTATGTCGCCTCCGTTTGGAACGAATCGCCATTGCCTGCGGCATTCCAGACCGATCTGGAGAACACCGTGAAACCCTTCGTATGGATGGGTGTGAACCTGTGGCGTTATGCTTGGGACCTTTCGACCTATGCACCGCGCACGCAATTCACCGATCGCTACGGATTTCAGCTTGAGTCTTACTCTGGCGAGAAACACCCCACGGTTGTTTATAAAAATACCAAGCTGGAGAAGGACCCGTTCGACGTAGGCTTAAGCCGCGTTCGCATTACCGAGCCTTCGAAAGCCATTGTCCGTGCAGTGTGTCTCGACCAAGGCGGCACCGAGTGGCCCTACATCGTGCAGAGCGGAAAATTCTGGTTCGTCGCTGACATGCCGATGATCTCCACGACATTCGAAAACCGCTCACTGGCATTTTCGGATCTTCTGCACGATATGCTGGGAATCAATCACGCGGAGAATCAGCGCGCCTTCTTCCGAATTGAGGATGTGGCGGCTGTTTCGGACGTTCCGACTCTCAAATCGCTAGGCAATGTCCTCACCGACTTGAAAGTCCCCTTCACCATCAGCCTGATTCCTGAATACCGGGACTGGTCAGGCATCTACAATGGTGGTGTTTCGGAAACCGTTCGCATCACAAAAAACTCACCTGTCTCGACTGAAATGCGCCGATGGACAGGCATCGGAGGTCAGGTTCTTCAACACGGAACGACCCACCAAATCGACGGGCTCATGAATCCCTACTCCGGAGTGAGCGGCGATGATTATGAGTTCTATCGCGTCACGGCCGATGAGCAGGGATTTCTCACACTCGTCGGCGCTCTCCCAGGCGACTCCGCGAGTTGGGCACGCAATCGTGTGACCCGGGGATTGAACATCCTGAAGAACGCGGGATTCAATCCCGTAGGCTGGCTCACGCCCCATTATCTGGCCACGCCGGTTGACTACACCGTCTTCGCAAGTATTTTCCCGTTTGCCTGCGACCGTGGTATTTTCTTCTTCAACGACGCAGCGGGGAAGACCCAAGCGACCGAGTTGAATTCGCCCTATATCTACCGCGACACCTACGGTCTCAAGCGCATGCCGGAAACGATCGGCTACATCGATCCCTACGGTTGGTATGGCATTCAGGCTCCGACGGCTCCAGCGGATCTGCTCAAACGCGCCAAAGCGCTCAAAGTCGTCCGCGATGGCTGGGCGGGATTCTATTTCCACTGGTATCTCAACCCTGAGGACCTTCGCACAACGGTGAAAGGCCTCCAGTCGCTAGGCTTCACCTTCACTCCGCTCAGCGGCAGCCTGAAGTAACAAACCATTCTCATATCATGTGTGGAATCGTTGGAACTATTGGCAAAACAGACACCCTGCCCTTCCTTTTGGAGGGGCTGGGACGTCTGGAATATCGAGGCTACGACTCAGCTGGAGTTGCCGTGCTGAGTGGAAATGAAATTCAAACCCGCAAGGCAGTCGGAGGCGTCGCACAGCTTGTGGAGGAAGTGGCGAGCAATCCCTTGCAAGGAAATCCCGGCATCAGCCACACACGGTGGGCTACGCACGGCGGAGTGACCACGGAAAATGCGCATCCCCATTTGGATGCCTCCGGGAAGCTGGCTCTCGTCCACAACGGCGTTGTGGAAAACCACAAGCATCTCCGCGAGGAACTCATCGGCAGGGGCCACGTCTTTCGTTCCCAAACGGACACAGAAGTCCTCGCGCACTTGATTGGTGAGGCTTTTGACCAAAACACAGATCGAAACCGCTCTGCCCTCCTCCATGCGATGCAGGAGGCCCTGCGTCATGTGCGCGGCACATACGCGATCGCCGTCATCCACGCGGACCTCGGAAGATTCCTAGCCGCCGCGCGTAGCGGAAGTCCCCTTGTGCTTGGAATCGGAAAAGATGCCCAGTTTATCGCGAGCGATGCCGCCGCGCTTGATGGATGGGTGCAGGATATCATTTATCTGAAGGATCAAGACATTGCCGCGCTCGACGGCGAATCTTTCCACCTTGCCACAGTCAACGGCAGCACGGCAGCTGCGCCGAAGCTCCGAAAAATCGAGGTGGAGGCACGCGCCACAGGGAAAGGGCTTTTTCCACACCACATGCTCAAGGAAATCCATGAGCAGCCCGACACTCTCCGCGAGGCCATGAAGGGTCGGCTGATTCCCGAGGAGTCCACCGCCCGCTTCACAGGCCTCCATCGCACGAACGAGCAACTGCGCGATCTCAAACGCATCATTCTCACTGGCTGCGGAACCACATTTCATGCGGCTCTTGCCGGGGAATACATGATCGAAAGTCTGTCGCGAATTCCTGTGGAGTGCGACTACGCGAGTGAGTTTCGATACCGTAACGCGCCCCTGGATCCAGAAACCGCCGTTTTTGCTATGAGCCAGAGCGGAGAGACAGCCGATACGCTCGCTGCCCTACGCGAGAGCAAGCGGAAGGGTGCCCTCACTCTCGGCATCTGCAACAATGTCTTCAGCACGATCAGCCGCGAGAGCGATGGAGGCATCGGCCTCCGTGCGGGGGTTGAAATCGGAGTAGCAGCGACCAAGACCTTCACATCCGAACTGGTGATTTTGGCCATGCTTGGACTCATGCTCGGCCGCATCCGAGATCTTTCTCAAGCCGATGCGGCAGAAATTATTGAGAGCCTCGAAAGACTTCCAGATCTCGTTGCGCGCACCCTGGAGCGCGATACCCTCATCGCAGAGATCGCAGCAAAATATGCTAAGACTCGGAATTTTCTCTTCATGGGCCGACAGGCAAACTTCCCGATTGCGCTGGAAGGAGCACTGAAGATGAAGGAAATCACCTACATTGCCTCATCCGGACACCCGAGCGCCGAGCTCAAGCATGGCATCATTGCCCTCATCAATGAGGAAACACCCACTATCGTTCTAGCTCCGCAAGATGATGTCTTCGAAAAAAACGTGAGTAATATTGAGGAAATCAAAGCGCGCCGGGGTCCGGTAATTGGCATCGGAACAGCTGGTGACGGCACGCTCGCCTCCGTGTGCGACGACACGGTGCTGCTACCTGCTGCGCCGGGTTTTCTGACCCCGTTTCTCAACACCATTGCCCTTCAGCTTCTCGCCTATCACACCGCAGTGGCCCTCGGATGCAATGTGGATAAGCCGCGAAACCTCGCCAAGAGCGTGACGGTCGAGTAGGTGCCGCGCCGCGTATCAAGCCGGACGACGTCCGGTAAGAGCGCGCTGGAGCGTGAGTTGGTCTGCATGCTCCAGCCCGCCACCAGCTGGGAGTCCGTGAGCGATGCGGGTCGTGCGGATGTCCAGGGGCGCGAGGATTTCCGTAAGGTAGTTCGTCGTCGCCTCGCCTTCGACATCTGCGCTGAGTGCGAGAATGATTTCCGTGGGATTTTCTTCGCGGATTCTTTCTAGGAAAGATTGGATTCGCAGTTGCGCAGGGCCAATGTGGTCGAGCGGTGAGAGACGTCCGCCAAGCGCATGATAAAGGCCTTGAAAGACCCCGCTGCGCTCCAGCGGCAGGATATCGGTAGCTTGCTCGACAATGCAGATTTCTTTCCCTTGTCGCGACGGCTGCAGGCAGATTTCGCAAAGTTCCGAGACAGCGAAGAAGCCGCATTTTTTGCAAGGATGGATCGATGCCGATGCCGCCGTGATCGCTGCGGCAAGCTGCGAGGGCCGGGCATCCTTGTGTCCCAGGAGCCAAAGAGCACACCGCTCGGTACTGCGCGGACCAAGCCCCGGCAAACGCCGCAGCTCGCGCGTGAGTTCACTGAATGGAGCCGGATAATCGAGCGGCATGTCAGTTTGCTGCGAGACAGCCATCAACAATCCGCACGACTCGGTCACCCCGGCTCGCAAGATTTTCATCGTGTGTGACGACGACGAGAGTGCGTGCATCGGCCTTCGAGAGATCGAGAAGCAGATTGATGATCACCTCGCCGTTTTTGGAGTCCAGGTTGCCAGTGGGCTCATCTGCAAAAAGAATGGCCGGATCGTTGATCAAGGATCGGGCGATGGCGACACGCTGTTGCTCACCGCCGCTGAGTTCGGCTGGCAGGTGGTCGATGCGTTCAGACAGGCCAACGCGCTGCAAGAGATCACGCCCACGGGCGAGTTCTGATTTTCCCCGAATGAGCGCTGGCAGCAGGACATTTTCCAAGGCAGTCAGCTCGGGCAGGAGAAAGTAGGATTGAAAAACAAAGCCCATGCGCTTGTTGCGCAGGCGGGCCAGCGCATTGCCGGAGAGCCCGTAGAGCGATTGGCCCTCAAACTCCACGGTGCCGGCCTCCGGTGTCTCCAAACCCGCCAGAGTGTAGAGAAGCGTTGTCTTACCCGCTCCACTCGCACCGCAGAGGAAAACGGACTCTCCAGCGGCGATGTCGATGTCAATGCCGCGTAGAACCTCAATCGCAGCTCCCCCGATGCGGAATGACCTGCGAAGGCCTCGCGCCTTGAGGCGCAGGGTCATGGACGACCGTCGATCGGCTGGAACTTTTTACCAACAGCTGGGCCGGTGTATTCGCTAAGCGGGCGATACAGGCGGTTGTCAGCGAGCTGCTCCATGACATGCCCTGTCCATCCCGATGTGCGCGCGATGGCAAAGATCGGCGTGAAGAGATCCGTCGGGATACCCATGGAGTAATAAACCGTGGCGGAATAAAAATCGACATTCGCATTGAGGCCTTTGCGCTCCCTCATGATCGAGGCGATGCGCTCGCTCATGCGAATCCACTTTGGCTCGCCAAGTTGATTGCTAAGAATGATCGCCATCTCGCGGAGGTGCGGGGCGCGCGGGTCGAGGACTTTGTAAACCCGATGTCCGATGCCCATAATTTTTTTCTTTTGCTCAAGCTGAGCCTCGACCCAGGCGTCCACTTTATCCTCGCTGCCGATTTCCTGCAGCATGTGGATGACGCCCTCGTTCGCGCCGCCGTGGAGCGGGCCTTTGAGGGTTCCGATGGCCGAGGTGATTGCGGAATACATGTCCGAGAGGGTGGCAATGGTCACGCGGGCGGAGAATGTCGAGGCATTCATACCGTGGTCGGCATGGAGAACATAGGCGACATCCAGAGTGCGCGCGGCTTCGGCCGTGGGCTCGGTGCCATTGATGAGATAGAGAAAGTGAGCTGCTTCACCGAGGTCTGTGCGAACGGGTGGAAGATCCTGGCCGTTGCGGGCTCGGTGAAAGTAAGCAGTGATGACGCTGATTTTTGCCGTAATACTGACGGACCGATTGTAGTTCGCCTCGGGGCTTTCATCCTTCGGATTCGCATCGTAGAGGCCGAGCATCGAAACGGCTGTGCGGATGACATCCATCGGCCCTGCGTTTTTCGGAGCATTGCGCAGGAAATCAACAACCGGCTGCGGCAATTCGCGGGCGGCGCGGAGCTTTTTGCTGAGAGCGTCAAGTTGGGCGCTATTGGGCAGCTCCCCATGCCAGAGGAGATGGATTGTCTCCTCAAAGCTGGCGTTTCCGGCAATTTCGTTAATGTCGTAACCGGCGTAGATCAAGATGCCCTCTTGACCGAGAACATCACTGAGGCTGGTTGAGTTTGCTACGATTCCTTCGAGTCCTTTGGCTGTTACTGGCATAAGTTTTTTTGTGTATAATGGGGTAGGTCTGGTGGAGTGTGAACAAGGGTTTTTGAAATGAAAAGCCTTACTGGGAAATTTCTTTGGCAACTTGAAATGAATGCCACCACGGCTTGACGCTGTGCCGATGCTGGGTTTAATTCCCGCCGCAAGATATGACCCGCAAGGATTTCACCATTCTCATCGCAACAGCCCTGATGCTCTCCGGTTGCGCGAACTACGACCGACGCCTGACCAGCACTGCCACCAGCTATCTCGGAACCGACGGGTCGATTATTTCGCGTTCCGCCGAATCCACGCTCGCAGATAAAAATTCCTACTGGGACGGCGATGGGGTGCAAGGCGAGCCATCCATCGTCATCGATCTCTCGGATCAAAAGGCATCGTTCTACAGGGGCTCGAAGCTAGTGGGCGTTTCAGCCATCTCTTCCGGCCGCGAAGGCTTTGGAACCCCGACGGGCTCCTACAAGATCACGCAGAAAAATCCGAATCATGCCTCGAACCTTTACGGCGATTATGTAAATCCTCAGGGCGACGTGCTGGTGAAAAATGTGACCAAGGGCAAGGATCCCGTGCCAGCCGGTGGAAGCTTTCTTGGTGCTCCGATGCCATATTTCATGCGACTCGGCCGCACTGCGGTGGGTATGCACCAAGGATTTCTTCCAGGCGTTCCTGACAGCCATGGCTGCATCCGCATGCCGGAGCGGATGGTGAAAATTTTCTTCGAAAACGCACCAAGCGGCACTCCGGTGACGGTCATTAATTAGTCGGTCTCGTAAAACGCTCGCACAAGCGCCCCACAACGCTCCTGGGGAAGAACGCCAGCGCCCATCTGGTTCATCACGTATCCAAAACCGATTTCCCGCTCCGGGTCGGTAAATCCTAGGCTACCTCCCCTGCCAGCATGGCCGAAGGCCGAGCGCGATGGGCCAAGAAGGGATCGGATTTTAGAGCCTGACTCGTCGATCGGATCCACCATGAAACCCGCCGAGAATGACATCTCGCGCTGAAGCACTGGATCGAATCCCTGTGCAAGCGGGGTGGACATCCAGCCCAGCGTTTCTTTTTTAAAGAAGGCCCGCCCTTCCCAGGTTCCACCCGAGGCCAAGAGGGCGTAAAATTTCGACAAGGCGTGTGAGGTGGCGATTCCACCCATGGAGGGGAGCGAGATGGCCCGAATCTCGGGAGAGTTCATCGCAGAGATTCCAGAAAGGCCGCGAGGACTTGAAAAGGCACGATAGGCGAGTGAATCCATATCTGCAAAAACCCGCATGAAAAGCTCCTCTTCTGCGGAAAACATTCCGGCTCGGGGCGCCAGGATTGTGGCTACGCGGGTGTTGAGATTTTCCGGGAGACCGATCCACAAATCGATGTCAAGCGGCTCGGCAAAAACCCGGCGCCAATAGTCGGCGAGAGCTTCCCCTCCGGCCAGACGGCGCAGAATTTCATCCAGCAGAAAACCAAAGACTCTGGGACCATAAGCCGGCCCAGCCTCGACGGGCCGGAGCGGGGTTTGTTTTTCAATCGCCCGCACGACACTCTCACGGTCGCGAATATTCGCCGAATCATCATCCACCGCGCAAAGCCCCCCGCGATGCGAGAGCACATGGCCAAGCGTGAGCGCGTCCTTTCCCGACTGCGCGAATTCCGGCCAAAAATCCGCGACGCGTGTGTGAAGATCAACCCCCGTTTCCTGCATCGCGTGCAGCGTGCAGGCGGTAGCCACGCCCTTGGTGGCCGACCAGATCAGCGCCAGCGTGTCGTCCCGCCATGGCACCGAGCGTGAAGCATCGCAAAAGCCTCCACAAAGAGAGACAACTTCCCTGCCACAGCGAAAAATGCTCAGACCGGCACCGACTTCGGGCCCGTCGGTAAAGTTTTTTTCAAATGCCTGCCGCACCCCGCTCACAGCTGACCCCGGAGCTCGCTCAAATCAGGATCCAGCTTCGCGATGTCACGGAACTTGTCATCCATCGCAAAACTTCTCTGGGCGTAATCAGCCGCCCCCTTGAGGTCACCAAGAACCGCGCTGTAACAGGCCAGATTGTAAAAATAGGTTGCCTCTTCGGCGAGTGATGACGGGCCACTAAGAAGAAGGTTCAGAGCGGCATCTGTCTGCCCGCGCTCGTGCAGGCAGAAAGCGCCATGGATGTAGCCCGAGACGGCCTCTGGATAAATCTGCCGCAGCCGCTCGCAGATCCGAAGCGACTCCTCCCACTTGTGACTTTTCATGGCGATGAAGAGTCTCAGCTGCAAGGCGGATTCAACGTCTCTGTCCTCGGGCGGCATGGAATCAAGCTCCGCCAAGGCATCGAGCGGCATATCAAGCTCCAGATAACCCTGCGCGGCGAGCAGGCACTTTTCAAAGGACATGAATGGCAAACTAGCCAGCGGACAAGCCCCGCCGCCAGCGTTATTTTCCTCTATGTCGCCAGCGGATCATCTGTTATCAGCGAAACACTCATTCGTGAACGTCTCCGACCTGCGTGAAATTTTGCAATACGTCCCCCTCTTCCGGGAGCGTATTTTCGTGGTTGCGGTGGATGGTGAGGTCGTGGGCTCGGAGAATTTTCCGAACATCCTTCTGGATCTCGCTGTGCTCCGCTCTCTGAGCATCAAAGTCGTCTTGGTGCATGGTGCAAGCCACCAGATCGAGGCCCTCGCTGCCACGCGTGGAATCACAATCACAAATTCCGACGGCATTGGCCTCACCGATGAGCCAACGCTCCAGATCAGCATTGATGCAGCAATCAGGCTCACAAATGAAATCATGGAGGGCCTTTCCTCTGTCGATCTGCGAGCTGCCTACATCAACGCTCTCATCGTCCACCCCGCAGGAATACTCGGCGGTGTCGATCAACAATACACCGGCAAAGTCGAGCGTGTGGACACCAAGGCGCTCCGCCTTCTCCTCGACGAAGGCATCATTCCCGTCATTCCTCCGATGGGCTTTGATGGCGAGGGACGCACCTACCGGGCGAACTCGGACAGCATCGCGCTAGAGGTCGCTGTGGAACTCGGCGCCGCAAAAATCCTCTACCTCGCGCCAGGCAGGGTCTTTGAAGAATCCACAGCGCTACCCCGCCAGATTTCGATTTCCGAGACGGAGGATCTTGTCAAAAAACGCAAATCCGACTTCCCGGCCGGCCTGCTTTCGAAACTAGAGAACGGCGCCAAGGCCTGCCGACAAGGCGTAGCGCGGGCACACCTGCTCAACGGCGGCATGAACGAGGGCCTGCTCAGCGAGGTCTTCAGCCACGAGGGGATCGGGACCATGGTTTACTCGAACGAGTATCAACAAATCCGGCGCATCTTCAAAAAAGACGTCCGCTCCGTGATCTCGCTCATTCGTCAGTCCGTGCAGAATGAGGAACTCGTCCGCCGCTCGCGCACCGAGATTCTCGAGTGCCTGAATGACTACTGGCTTCTGGAAGTGGACCGCTCGCCCGTGGCCTGCGTGGCCCTGCACCTCTATCCCGAACAATCCGCCGCCGAACTCGCGTGCCTCCATGTGCGCAAGGCGCAGGAAAACCAAGGCTATGGTCGCAAACTCATGGCGTTTGTGGAAAACCTCGCCCGTGAGAAAGGCGTGAAAACCCTCTTCGCCCTCTCCACACAAGCCTACAGCTACCTCCAACAAAAAGGCGGCTTCACGGCAGCAGACCCATCCGTTCTGCCTCCGGAGAGACTCCAAAAATACGAAGTCAGCGGAAGGAATTCCGTCGTGCTCGTGAAGACCCTGCGCCCGTGACATACAACGCCGCCCTTTTCATCGACGGCTTTGTCATTCTGGCCTACTTCGTAGTGATCGTAGGAATCGGCCTTTATGCGGGCCGCCGGAACGACACCCTGCAGGAATTCGCCCTCGGGGGACACAAGATCCCTTGGTGGGCCGTCTTGGCCTCGATCATTGCGGCCGAAACCAGCGCGGCGACGTTTCTGGGCACACCTGCCGAGGGCTACAAGACACTCGGCTTCGCCTACGCGCAGTTGGCCATCGGAACGATCCTCGCCCGCATCATCATCGCGTATCTTTTCATCGCTCCGTATTTCAAATTCAAGGTCCAGAGCATCTACGAATACCTCACCGTCCGCTTCGGCCCGCGCACGAAGAACATGGCGAGCGGAATATTCCTCCTCGGCCGTGTGCTGGGAATCGGTGTTCGACTCTACCTCGGTGGCGTGATCCTCGTCGTGATCTGGCGATACCTTTTTCCCGGCACGCAAATCACGATCTGGACATATTTCTGGGGCATTGTCTTCGTCACTGCCGTCACTGCGGCCTACACCGCTGTTGGAGGCATTAAGGCCGTGGTATGGACCGATCTCATCCAAGCCTGCCTCATGTGCGGCGCGGTGATTTTCGCCATTTTCACCATCCTCAATCACATCCCTGGCGGCCTGGGAAAAGTGAATGAAATGCTGGACGGACACCAGGTCGCGATGTTCCAGACCGGTTGGGAGGCGACCAAGCCCTTTGGAGAAGCCCTCCGGCAAATGCTCGAAAACCCCTACACCATTCTTGCAGCGATTCTCGGCTCCACATTCCTCACCATGGCGACCCATGGCACCGATCAGGATATGGTCCAGCGAATGCTCACTGCGGAGAATATCAATAAAAGCCGGCTCAGCCTGATCGTGAGCGGATTTGCCGATATCCCGGTCGTTCTGGCCTTCCTCGCCGTGGGCATTCTCCTCTGGGTTTACTACCAACTCTGCCCGGACCCCTCGCTACCCACTGCCCACAACGAAATCTTCGCCCACTACATCGTCCATGAAATGCCGGTCGGCATCCGCGGACTCATCGTCGCGGGAGTTTTTGCCACCATGATGGGGTCCACATCCGCCGCCCTCAATGCACTCGCCACCTCGTTCATCCGCGACTTCTACCAACCCTACTTCAACAAAACATCGACCGACGCCCAGTCGATCCGTGCCGCACGCATTGCGACCTTCGTTTTTGCTGGGCTCATGATTCTCGTGGCCACCGGAGCCGCCTATGCGGTGCTGGAGACAAATATTACGATCATTCCGCTCGCCCTCGGAGTGCTTGGCTACGGCTACGGATCGCTACTCGGCATCTTCCTGCTCGGCGTGCTGACAAAATCTCGAGGCAACGATGTCGCGAATGTCTTCTCCATGCTCTTCGGCATTGCCGCCGTTCTGATTCTTGGAAAAGTCAAAATCCCCGCCATCGATCCGCTCGCCCTCCTAAAATTCCAGTTGATTCCTGCGGAGTGGAATTTCGGCCTTTTCATGCCAACCTGGTGGCCGGCCATCTCCTGGCCCTACTACGTCTTCATCGGCAGCACGGTTACCTTCGCGCTGGGCGTTCTTTTCAAATCCCGCTAGATCCCAGCACCAGCACCGGCAAATTAAAAAGCAAAGCTCGTAGAAGAGTCGGCGAAATCATTTTTCAAGTGCGCATTTAGCCAACTCGGGAAAAATGTGGCTGGCATCTAAGAATCGGCCTGACTGATGCGTAGAACTTTCACCCTATAAGCCGCAGTTGAAAATCGTGTAAAAAGGCAGAGAAGCAGATAGAAAGGGGCCATAAGCACGATCAGGGAGTTGATGGAGGTTCACCCAGAGGGTGAAAGCCGTGAGGGGTTTCGGTTTGAGTGCGGCGGGGGGCGAATTGGGGTGGAAGCATGCTC
>Ga0209189_1000067_pt1 | contig 86918 bp, 82 predicted proteins | sample C_130820_EF_Meta_FD_187308 | JGI IMG/M metagenome (GOLD analysis project Ga0209189, IMG submission 187308) | Freshwater microbial communities from Lake Croche, Canada to study carbon cycling - C_130820_EF_MetaG (SPAdes) (version 3) | ecosystem: Environmental > Aquatic > Freshwater > Lake... | reverse complement strand
CCACAAAGTGTTGATTAAAAAGGAAGCAGCAAAGCTTCAACAATTAGAAGAACAGGGACAAAAGGTATTACAACAGAAGGCAGCCATTAGGAACCAATATGTTAATAATGTCCAAACTGTATTACAAGAGAAACTAAAAACAAAAGAGTTTGATGGTATTCCTCTTAATCCGAAATTAGCTGGTGAGCTACAAGATTTTCTATTAACAGATAAATACAAAACACCATCTGGAGAAACCTTAACTGATTTTGACAGAACAATACTAGATCTAAAAAGACCTGAGAATCATGAGCAAAAAGTAAAGGTTGCTCTTCTTCTAAAAATATTAGAAAAAGATCCAACTCTTTCAACAATTCAAAAATCTGGAATTAGCAAAAAGTCTAATGAGTTATTTGGAGAAGTTGCAAGACAAGTAAGTAAAAGTGGTGTTAAATCAAACACTAAATCTCAGGCAGCATCTCAATCGTGGTTTTCATAAACAAATAAATAACAACTTAAACGAATAACAAAAATGGCAATTCAAACAATCCCAGGACTTACTGGTTTTACGTATGCAAGAGTAGCCTCTATGGATAAACGTGCTGTAGGTAAACTTACAGACGCTAACCACTTAGAGAGTTTCCATAGCACCGAACCAGCAGATTATGATAAGAAAATTATCAGTCTGTACACTCAGAGCTCATTGTATAGCAATGATTTCTTAGATATGATTAACAAAAGCACTCCTTATTACATTGATAATAATAGTGATGCTTGGAAATGGCAAGTAGCTGTTCCTTACAAATTTCCTAAAATTATTGACATTCCTGATTCAACTGGAGCTTTATCTAAGCCTGGTATTGATGGTCAAGAATTTTCTTTAGTTTTGGACACTAATGAGTTCTCTAAGAATGCAATTATTTCTGTAGGTTCTCGTCAGTATGGTCCTCGTTTCTATGTAATTAAAGATCCAGTTCCTTGGAACGTAGGTTACTTGTATAGCTTCACTTTGGTTAGTGATAACCCAACTGTTGATTATGTAAGTGCTAACTTCTTACAAACTGGTATTGAATTAGAATTAGTTGATGCTGCAATTGGTGAATTCGATCAAGACTTATTAGGTCTTCCTCGTTTAGGTGAGCAAATCACTATGTTTGAATCTTTAGGTTCTGCATATGGTTATGAGCACAAAATCACTGAATGGGCTGATGATAAAATGATGGTTGATGCTTCTGGCAAACCTTTGGATATTTTGGTATATGCTCCACAGCGTAGAAACCAATTACCTTTAACTCGTAATGATGTTAAATGGGAACCATTCATTGAGTTCTGGATGCGTAAATCTATGTTGGAATTAAAAGTTAAACGTATGATCTGGAGCAAACCAGGTACTGTTAAGACTAATGGTTCTAAACAAGAGTTGAAGCGTACATCTGCTGGTGTTTACCACAGAATGCGTAACAATGGTAACTTAGTACAATACAATCGTGGTGAATTTACTGCTAACTTGATTCGTTCAGTGTTTGGTGATCTATTCTACCGTAGGGTTGATGTTAAAGATCGTAAGGTTAAGATGTATACAAATGAAGCTGGATTTGATGTATTTCAACAAGCTTTGAAAACAGATGCTCTTAACTCAGGTCTTACTTTCATGGCAGATAGCGGTAATCGTTACATGCAGGGTGAAGGTCAGCATATCACTTATAACTTTGCATTTGATGCAATGGTTACACGTGAGACTGGTCGTGTTGAATTGATTCACTTGAAAGAGTTGGATCTTCCACAGAGCAATCTTGAATTTGGTCAGAACAAAAAGAGCACTCCAGTATTTATGGTGTTTGATGTTAGTCCAATGAGTGATGGTTCTATGATCAACAACATTCGTGAAGTAAGAATGAAAGGTGCTCCTTCTATGACTTGGGGTTATATTGATGGTACTCGTCACCACTTAGGATTTGCAAAATCTCAAGGTATGTCTAGTGCTAACAAATTCCCTGGATATGAAATCTGGATGAAAGATCGTTGTGATGTTTTCATTGAAGATTTATCTCGTACAGTTTTGATTGAGGAAATACCTCAGTTCTAATAAATCCTACCAAGAAGGGCTCCCTTTAACTCCCACCTTTAGGGAGCCCTCCTTAAACTACAGGTAATTGAATTAGGATATGTTTCCTAATTGCTGGCTCTTCGATGAGAATTTACCTGCTAATAAAACCAAATAAAATAACTACATATGGGCAAGATTGGAAAAATCTCAACGCTGAAAAAAGAGTATAATAACTCTCAACTGCAAACTATGCAAGGTGGACTTGCTACCAAAGGCTTAACAAGAATTCCTGGTACAGGAGTATTTAAGTATCCTTACAAAGAACTTGATGGTCAGTATAGAACAGGATTAGATGCTAATGCTGGATATATTAGACGTATTTCTGACCCTCTTGAAAGAGAGATGGAAATTGAAAGAGTTACAGAATTAAAAGCAAAGTTAGAGACAGCTCTTGGTGATGTTAACCTAGGACCTAGATCATCTTTCTGGAATTACGGAATGTCTACTTCAACAGAAGATGTACTACATGTACAAGCTGTTAAACTTACAGATGGTGATAATTATTATGATTTAAGTAATCCTTTCCAAGAACTAGCATTTGCATGGTTGAGAGTTCATCCAACTATTGCTTCTAGCTATCAGGCTTGGGAAAGAGGTGACTATCCTGCTGACATTCAGTTTTATGTTGCAGACGATGAGATTGAAAATGCAATTCTATTTAAGAAGAAACAATTGATCAATAAAGCAATTAGCAAATTTGATGCAATGACTCCAGAGAAGAAAAAGAAAGTTGCAAGACTTCTTGGACTTCCAATATCAGATGATAGTAAAGAAGAAGTTGTATACAACCTAGTGGATAATATTTTGAAAGAAACAGAATTCAAAGGTGGTAAATTCCAAGGACTTTCAACTGTAGAAGTATTTAATAGATTTGCAGACATGAAAGAGAACTTGCTCCATATTAGAGATCTTGTTAAACAAGCTGTCACTCATTCTGTATATAGAGTAAAACCTAATGGTAGAATTTATGAGGGTGATTATGAAATAGCTGTTGACGAAGATGCATTGATTAAATTCCTTGCTGATGATGATAACCAAGATGAGTTGCTCACATTAGAAGGAAAACTTAAAACAAAGAAACTCGCTTCGATATGATACCAGTAGATAGTTTATTATATAAGATCGATCAGAAATTAAATAAACTATCAACAAACGAACATCAGCAAATTCCTTTAGAAGATAAAATTTTAGCTTTAAATGAAGCTCAGATAAAGCTGATAAAACAAAAGGTTGATGGTCAAAGTACAATTTCAGGATTAGGACTTGACGCTTTTAAAAAGCGTTATGAAGATCTTCAAAGTCTTGTAGTTACTTACAATAACCAACCTTTAGATTTAAAGATAAAGAACCTTGAGTTAAATCAATGGTTTGCTCCAACAAATGTTTTAGTACCTAAATACATGTTCTATATAGATAGTTATGTATTGGCTGATAAAGGAAGATGTAAAGATAGGAAACTTTGGATTAATAGAGAATTAGCAAAGCATGGTGATCTTTCTCTCATATTAACAAATGATCATTATAAACCATCATTTGAATATCAAGAAACATTTAACTTTCTTTCTTCAGATGAGATAAGTATATTTACAGATGGTACATTTACACCAACTAAAATATATTTGAGCTACATGAGATATCCTAAATATATAAATAAAGAAGGATATATAATGTTAGATGGTGAACCATCATTTGATCAAGACTGTGAATTAGAATTATATCTGGAAGATGAACTTCTAGACCTTACAGTACAAAATCTTGCAATGTATACAGAGAATGCTCCTGCTGTACAGTCTGCACAATATAGAATACAAACAAACGAGTAAACAATTAAATTAAAATAAAATGGCTGATTTTTCATTAACTACCCTCTTCGTAGTTCCAGTAGGAAACACACTCCCTAGCTCTGGTTCTACTCAGAATTTGACCGCTGGTCAATTTGGTGTTTTCACTAACACCTATGCTGTTGCCAATGCTGGTAATATAGCAACTGGTCCTTATTTCTACTTAGCTCAAGGTAGAACAAATACTTACTTACAAGGAAGCAAAAGATCTGATAAGATTTCTGCTGCTAACGTAACTGAATGGTATAAGGTTACAGGTTCTCCTGTTGCTTCTAACCAAGTAACTGAAGTTATTAACTTTCACGTTACTCCTGGTACTGATGTAACTTTAACCTTACGTGCTCATTCTAGTTACATTGACACTTTGTATTTCAATGGTTTCACTCGTTCAGTAACTGTGAAAGCTCCTTGTCTTGCATGTGGTGCTGATCCTTGTGCTGAGGTTGATGTTCCTGCTTTGATTGACAGATTGATTTATCAATTAAATTTGAAAGCTCCAGGTAACAACCCAGACAACATTTCTTTCAGTACTTTCTATCAATTCCAACGTATTGGTAATGATGCTAGTGCTAAATTAGTTATCTCTGGTAAACCTTTAACTAAGTATGGTCAACCTTGTGATGTTGCTGCATTCCCTTGGGAATATGATCGTATGTACTTCCGTACATTCATCTATCCTGGACCTGCAACTACTGCTGATTTCATTGTTGCTGATAATTGCAATATTATCGCTAACCCTGTTATCACACAACGTGCTTCTTATGTTGCTGGTACTTCTGCTGAAATTCAACAATTAGAAAAGAACTTCTATAGCTACCAAGCTGGTTATTTGAAGCATCTTTACAGAATGGTTGGTTACAACGAAAACTTTGAAAGCTGGGTTACCGATGGTACCACTTACAACACTCTTTACATTAAATTTAACAACTGGGATAAATCTCTTTATCAATGGGGAGATTATATTCATGAAGATTCAATGGTTATTATTGCTGCTCCTCAATCTTTGAGTGGTGCAATTGAAACTTTGTTGTCAGTTGCTTTAGGTACTCCAGTTAATGATAGTGCTCCTATCACTTCAACTACTAGTACTACAACTACTGTTTGGCCTTCTACTTCAACAACAACTACTTTGATTCCATAAGAAGAAAGGTAATTAATATCATATAACCTATGCCAGAGGGTGAGAGGAAACTCAAATTCCTCTGGCATTATTATTTTAAAAAATATGGCAGATCTCAAATTAGAAATATTAGTAGTACCTACTTATAATACTTTAACATTAGGTATTGCTGATGCATCTACCTATCCAGTTGTCCCTGCTGTAACATCTCCCACTATTGAAATAACTGTTCCAGGTTTTAAAGTGGTTTCTCTTCCTTTTAATATTAATGACTTTAATATTTTTAATTCTACATCTTTAGGACTTACAGCAGTGGGTGAACCTTTGCTACCTCTACCAGATGGTGTATATTATTTAAGATATTCTGTTACTCCTGCATATGTAAATTATGTAGAGAGAACAATTATGCGTACTGAAGTTATTCAAGAAAAGTTCGATAATGCATTTATGAAATTGGATATGATGGAATGTGATCTTGCTATTAGGAAACAACAAAAAATTAATCTTAACAGCATCTATTATTTCATACAAGGATCTATTGCTGCTGCTAATACTTGTGCTGTAGATACATCAAATAAGTTATACACTCAAGCAAATAATATGTTAAATAACTTTATAAAAAATAACTGTTATTGCACAGGTAATAATTACGTAAACAATAATTTATATTAATATGGCAAACTGTACAGCATGTGGAGTTCAAGTTGGCTGTGGATGTCAACTAGTAAATGGAATGTGTTCAGCATGTAATTATGCTGCTAATCAAATAAAAAGATTTAAAGATGATGTTATCACCAAGGCTTACGAATTGTATAGAATGTTCTAGTATACCTGCACTTCTTGCAGACATTGATTGCAAATTATCAATTCTTGCTAATGATGCATATAACAATATTGTATTTATATTGAACAGACCCATTCCTGATGTAGTGATTGGTGATTTATTAAACTACAAAAGAATATTAACATACAAGTATTGTAACCCAGATTATGCTGTTCATTATTCAGTGAAGATGATAGCAAGTAAAGTAAAACTTTTAATTAATAAATAAACTATAATAAATGAGCAATTGTTCGAACTGTTATAATGGATGTACTGAGATTGTCTCAGATCAATGTGTAAGATATACAGGACTAGATGTTCCTGTTTTAGGAATTAAAACTGGTGACTCTCTATCATATGTTGAACAAGCATTGATTACCTTTCTAACATCTACATTAGATGGAACAGGTATTGTCATCACTATACCTCCAGCAAGCTATTGTGCATTAGTTAATAGCTTCCTACCAACTTGTGGTGATATCACTGCTGTTTCTTTATTTGAGGCTTTAATTAAGTCTGCTTGTAGTCTTCAAACACAAGTTAATGCAGTTGCTGCTGATATTGCTATCTTAAATGCTGATTATTCAGTTGGTTGTCTTACAGGTGTAACTAGTTCTTCTGATACACATGCAGTTGTTCAAGCTATAATTACAAAGCTTTGTCAAATAGATGTTAGTCTTACAGCTCTTGCTTTAAACGTTTCTACAAATTATGTAAAGCTTTCGGATCTTGATGCATTAATTCAAGCTTACATTAATGGTACAACTACTAGTACACAATATTATACAAGAATGGTTCCATATACAGTTGTGGAATATTACGGAAGTCTTTCTTATTTTAATTCTACAGGTGTTGGTAATCCACTACTTGGTTTTCAAGATATCTATTTATGTAATGGTTTAAATGGAACTCCTGATAAAAGAGGACGTGTTCCTGTAGGTGCTATACAATTAGTTCCTGGACCTGCATTATCTGCTGCTGTCAACCCTGCATCTTCTGTATATAATTTTAATTATGCTGTAGGAAATACGTATGGTTCAAATTCTATTACATTAGACGGTACACAAATTCCTGCACATACACACAATGCAGTTAGTACAAGTGTTGTAACAGACCCTGGTCACCATCACTTTGCAGGACATACTCCACAACAATGGGGTGCTTCTGGTACTATAGGAATTACTAATGAGAGTCCATATAATGTTCAAACTACTACATCTACTACAGGAGTAACAGTGGCTACAACAACAGTTAATAGTTCTTTTGGTGGTGGACTTGCACATAGTAATGCTCAACCTGCTCTTGCTTGTTATTACATAATGTACATTCCTACAGTTACCCCTTAAATTAATTTTCCTATGTCTTGTTTACCAGGAATGCCTTGTTATGGTCCAGAGATTTATGCATTTTATCCAAAAGGATGTTGTGGTGAATCTTTGACTTGTCCAGTTAATTCTGATATTGTTATATATTCAGGACCAAACTTACCAAGTACAGGAATTAACACTAACGACTCTCTCACTGTAGCATTACAGAAAATAGACGTAGCTCTCAGTAGTGATGTTTTAATAAATACAATTTTAACAGGTATTGCTACTAATCCAGCATTACAAGTTGCTTTTTGTGCATTAGTGCAGCAGTGTGCATATGGTCCTACAACTACAACAACATCCTCTACTTCTTCTACTTCTTCTACAACTACAACTACAACTAGTACATCAACTACTACAACCACTACTACAATACCTCCTACTACTACAACTACAACTAGTACAATATTTCCTTATACAATAGGAGATGCTTATGGAGGGGGTAAATTAGCATATATTTTACAACCTAGTGATCCTGGATATATTTCAGGACAAACACATGGTTTAATTGCAACAGTTGCTGATATTTCTAGTTCTGCTATATGGACATCTGGAGTTGGTAGTCATGTAACTACTAGCAATCTAATAGGAACAGGAAACCAAAACACAATTAATATAATAGCTGTGGATTCAACAGCAGGAATTGCTGCTAGACTCTGTGGAGACTTGGTTCAAGGAGGGTATTCCGATTGGTACTTACCAAGTGAAGATGAATTGAATAAACTTTATTTAAATAGAGTGGCAATTGGTGGTTTTACTCTTGATTCATATTGGAGTTCTACACAAGAAAACACTATTGATGGTGGATTTACCCAAGCGTTTTTCCAGAATTTTTCTAGCGGTAATCAAAATTATGCTAGTAAAGGTAATCCATTAAATGTTCGTGCTATTCGTTCTTTTTAATAAACCAAATAAATAAATAAATAATATGTTAACAGCTATAATAACACTAACTACTGCTGGGGCAGATACAGGAAACTTTAATCTATATTCAAATGTAGATGGATATACAGCAGCCTTTGAAACAGGTATAGCCAAATCTTCTCTTGTAGCTGGATATACATCGTATTTAGTTCCAAATTCCACTACAACTATAAGAGTTAAATCTAATGCTACGTGTACAAATTATATAGATATATCATTGGCAACTATCACTACAACAACTACCACTACTCTACCACCTGTTCAAGCAACAATAAACGTTCGTACACAAGATAAACCAGATTATACAGCATACATAGATGTAGTGTTCCCTGGAACCTTACTTGATTCTTTAAGTGTTAGTGGTACTGTTCAAGGATACACTGATACAGGATGTTCAGTGATGTCTGATACAGGCACCTTTGCAACTACACTAAATACTGGATTTCCTGGTTATGTCTTTGTAGCTCTTAGTGGTAATCCACATAATGACTGGCAAAGTAGAAAATTTTCAAATTTAGTAATAGCAGGTCAGACAATAGTAACTAATCCACAAGATATAATAGTGGGTGGTAACACATATACAATAACAGGATATGGTCTTTGTGAGACTCTATAAATAATAAAAAACTCTGTTTTATTGGTTTTACAGGGTTTATCTCCTAGAGTTTCTACTCTGGGAGTTTTTATTTATAACCAACTTGATTAAACTATATAACTAAATAAGTTAAATTAATTTGGTAAATATAAAAATTAATACGTATCTTTGGGCTAATTTAACTAAACTAAACTAAATATGTCAGAAAATCAACAACTGTTACAACAACTTGAAAAACTTTTAGGTTGGAAAAAAAGTAAAAAGTTCTATGCTGAAAAGCTTGGAATTACAGAAAATGAGGTTGATGAATTATTAAATGAATTAAGAAATAGAGAAACTGTACAAGATGATGCTGAGGTTGGAGTTTATATTAATGAACTAGAGGAACAGATATTAAAATATGAAGAAGATCTTATAAAGGGAACAGGAGAAGTTGTTATCAATTCCAAGAATGAAATTAAGAGTCTAGATGAATTGATTGAAAAATGTAATATTGATACATCTAAATGGGAAATAACTAAATATGTCCAGAACTATTGGGGTAATGGCGAAACACCTCATTGGCAAGTTAAAGCTTGGTTAGGTAAGAAGAAAACAGAAGAAGTTTTTCAGGATGCATTTGTAGAATTCCTATCTACATATGAACCAGTCTCTCCAGAAATGGTTGAGGTAAAATATACTCCAGCAAAAAGAAATGGTTGTATTATTATCAATAAACAAGATAGCCATCTAAACAAACATGATATAGATGGAAATAATAATATTTATGATAGATTTGCAACTATCATGTATAAGGTGGAAGTTATATTAGCACAAGCTAATATGTCTAATAATCTTTCTCAAATTAAATATATAATTGGTTCTGATGAGTTTAATAGTGAGTGGACAAATATGACCACCAAAGGAACTCCTCAACAGAACATATGTTCATATCAAGATTCATTTAAACTAATCTGTGAACATGAGGTGTTAATGACATCACTGTTGCTACAATACTCAAATGATGTAGAAATTATATATGTAGCTGGAAATCATGATGAATATGTAGGATGGCATTTAGTTAGTTGGTTACAAACATATTTTAGAAATGAACCTAGAGTTACATTTGATGGTTCTCCTAAATATAGAAAATACGTAAGCTATGGTGAATCAGCATTAATGTTTAATCATGGAGATGCAATTAAACCAGCTAAACTTGCAGCATTGTTTCCAATGGAATATAGAGATTCTTGGAGTGATCATTCCAATTTCTACATATTCACTGGAGATAAACATCATGAAGTGAGTCATGATTTTAATGGAATTAAGTTTTATCAAATTCCTTCTTTCTCAAACGCTAAAAGTCTTTGGGATGATAAGAACGGTCACACAATGTCCAAAGCAGAAGTTACAGCATTCCTAATAGATGAATTTGATGGAATGACAAATATATTCAAACAATATTTATAATGGCAACATTAAGAAAAGTAGTTTCAGATGTGCGTTCAATGCACAAATTGTTATCAACAGATAACCTCATCACTGATAGAGTGGTGGCATCTGAGATTAGAAATAACACTTTATTATTAGTTAAGAGAGAAACAAATCTCAGAAAGCTTTGGGCTACTGATACATTGTTTACCACCATTCCTTGTTTAGAGATGGTGGAAGTCTCTATTTCTGAATGTTGTGAATATGTAGATCCCTGTTCAATTGGAAGAAGTAGATTTAAACTTCCACGTATAGCTGAGGGAAACTATCAATATATTATACAAGGAGTTTATTCAATAAATGCATTAAGTGGTGTTGGTAAGAAATTAAAAGAAATTACAATCAATAGATATGTAAATCTAATAAAACTTCCCATCATTAAGAATGAAGAATACTATTGGATTCAGAATGATTATCTATATATTAACAATCCTTTATTAAAAGCAATAAGAATTTCTGCTTTATTTGAAGAAGATGTTCCTAATGAAGTAATGTATCCTGAATGTGGTTGTGGTGGACATGAACCCAATCTTGAAGACTTTTGTAAAAATCCTCTTGATAAAGAATATGCCCTACCTGGATATTTGCAAAACCAGGTGTTAGCTCTCACATCACAAAAGCTTCTTGCTACATATTTTAGAATCAATGATGATAAAACATCTGATAATAAAGATGATCAAGTAAGTAAACAGTAATGAGAGTAAAAACTGACTGGAGAAGTTCCAGTAAAGAAAACTACAACAATTTCTGCAAAAAGCATCCATCAATTAAAATTACATTTGATGAGTGGAAGAATATCGTTTATTCTTTCAATGAGTCTTTCAAAAATTATATATTAGAAACTGGAGAGAGAGCAAGGCTCCCTTTTGGTTTTGGAGAATTCTCAATCAATAAGAAGAAGAGAAAGAAGATAAAAACAAATAATGGAAAAGAATTCATTAATCTTCCTATTGATTGGCAAAAGACTAAAGCAAAAGGTAAAGTGATATATAATTTTAATTACCACACTGAAGGTTATTTCTTTGGATGGGTTTGGTTCAAAGAACGTGCAAGAATAAAACATTTAGAGTTTTGGTATTTTAAACCCTCTCGTACCACCTCAAGACTCTTGGCACATTACATTAACACTGATGAAAAATATCAACATATTTATTCTGAATGGCGAAAATAATATATAAATGTCATACTACTACAAATACAATTTTACAACTCCTGAAATAGTTTATTCAACCGTAAAGGAAGAATTAAAAAGTTATTTTGACACTGGAGCAATAGATGATCTAATGTTCCCAACTTATGCAGACAAATGTCTTAGGAAGTTAGGCAGAAGTTCATATGTTATAGCTGAACAAATTCTTTATATAGAGGGTTATGAGGCTAGACTTCCAGATAACTTCTTTGCTATGAGAGAAGCATGGATGTGTGCAGAAGTTCCTCAATATCCATATCAATCAGCAAATTCATTTTATTCTCAAGCTGCATCCCAAACAACAATACAAGTTTCTCCAATTACATATGGGGGACCTGCTTGTTCTAATGTTGGATGTACCGATCCTCAGTGTGGTGGAGAATGTATGCCTGAATTAATTCAAACTGTATATAAAACAAATAATCAAGTAGCACGATCTTTCACACAGTCCTATCTACTTAAGCCAGGAAACATATCTGCTAGAAGAAATTGTTCTTTAGATTATAACAATAATCCAGAAGCTTATGGATACAATGGTGTTGCTAATAACTCATCATCTCCAGGATCTTCTTCTGTTGATTCATTTGACATTAGAGATAACAAATTTGTTACAAACTTTCAAAGAGGTGTAGTTCAAATTATATTTTATGCTAATGAATATGACACAGCAGGTAATCAAATGATTCCTGATAATTTTCGTGTAAGGGAATATATAGAAGCATTTATTAAATATAAAATGTTTGAGACTTTATCTAATCAGGTGAATGATGAAACATTTCAACAGATTCAGCAGAAGCTAGTTTATTATAAACAACTTTCAGAAGAAGCCTTTATTATGGCAGATATTGAAATTAAGAAGCAAGATGTGTACGCTAAACAAAGAAGAGTTACACAAGATTTGAATAGATTGAACATGTACGAATTACCAAACAGAACTAATAGATATGGCTGGAGAAGATAATAATCAAGCTGGCAATGTTATACCAGAATATAATAATGCTACTACAGGTTTAAATTTAGATCAAACTGTTAATCAGATTCCTAAAGGTAAACTCACGTATGCATTAAATGCTGCTGTTGAAAACTTTGACTCAAACTCTGTTAATTATCAGAATGAGCCAGGGAATGAATTTTGCCTACTCTTTCCTACAAATTATCATTTGATAGGTGAGCATTTTATTGCTGAACAAAATAAACATATATTCTTTTTAGTGAATCCTGGAACAGGAGGATCTCAAATTGGATATATGGATAACAATGATTGCATCTATCATATTTACATAGATGCTCCTTGTTTAGCATTTAATATAGATTATCCTATACATAAAATTGTACACAAGATTACCAATTGTACAACAGAAATCTACTGGACTGATGGACTTAATCCTAGAAGATATTTAGATCTTAATAACATTCCATATATAATAGCTCCTGGGGCCACTCTCTGTACTCCATCTTATTTAAATGAAATTGATTGTAATCAACTCAAGATGCAACCTAATTTCAGTATTCCTAATTTAGCTATTACACATATTGACACTGGGGGAGATCTCACTGCTGGCACTTATCAATTTGCTATACAATATTCTGATGCAGCTGGTAATCCATACACTTCTTATTATTCTGTCACTAATCCAACTCCTATTGCTAATCCTCAGATAACTACACTTGAATTTAATTATCAAGTGGGTAGATCTATTGTATTAAATGTCAGCAATTTAGATGTTACAGGACAATGGCAATATTTTAATTTAGCAGTAATTAAAACTGTTAATGCTATTTCTTCTGTAGAATTAGCAGGCACATATTTTATTGATCAAGCTAATAGAAACATTACATACACTGGTCAGAATGTAACACAAATAAAACTGACTATTAATGATATATTTGAAAAATATCCATATTATGAAATTGCTCAAGATCTTACAGCTGTTCAAGACATACTTGTATGGGATCAACTTACCTCTATAGATAGAATTAACTATCAGGGTATTGCAAATCAGATTTCTCTTCAATGGGAAACTTATAAAATTCCAGCTACAGAAAATTATTCAAATGCTCTTAATGCTACAAATCTAAGAGGTTATCTTAGAGATGAGGTGTATGCATTTGAGATTGTTTTTCTTTTAAGAAATGGTAAACAAACTGATGGATTTCATATTCCAGGAAGAGTGATGGGATTTAACGAATTCTCTCAACCAGACGTTCCTACAACTAATCCAGACTTTATAGGTGAACCAACTTACTATCAAGGAGATACAGGATATAGTCCGTATTGGAAAATATATAATACAGCATCTGTAACTGGAGCTGCTTTAGGAGATCCAATTGGAAATGCCACACCATATCAGTATGGTGAATTTGCTTATTGGGAATCAACAGAACTTTATCCATGTAATGTAGATGTTTGGGGAACTCTTGCTAACACTCCTATTAGACATCATAAATTTCCTGATGTTTTAGTTAGTCCTATATTTGAAACTCCTACATTAGTGTATAGTGGAGGTCAACTTGCACCAGTGATACAAACTGCTGATGCTGTCTATCCTATTGGTGTTAGAATAAACCCTCAACAAATAAGTCAATTAATTGGCTCATCAAATTTAACAGCAGATCAAAAAGCAGACATTGCTGCATATAAGATTGTAAGAGGAGATAGAAGTACAAATAAATCTATTGTTGCTAAAGGTATATTAAGAAATGTTGGTCAATATACAAGAGAGAAAACTAATTTCTTCTATCCCAACTATCCATACAATGATCTTAAAAAAGATCCATTTCTTCTTTCAGACAGTAATTCATACACTGCACAATGTCAAACTTATACAATAACTCCTAATATTAACAACACTCTACTTTATATAGATTGTAATACTAACCAACCTGCAACACGTACATATCTTGCTTCAGCTGGTTCATTTGAAATATGTTCTTTAGGAAAACCAAGTTTTCAAACTACTGACCCATCAGGAACTATCTCTCTATCTAATTATAGTACATATCGTCTTAATACAGCATTTCTTAAAGGAAATAGGTATTCTTGGGTGAGTCCTGTAGATGGACTACATACAGAATGGGTTGATGCTAATTCAACTCCACAAGTAAACTCAATAACTGTTCCTATAAACATATCAAACAATGTTGGATCAGGAGTTGATTTTGTTTCTAAAACTACAGGAAAGCTTGTTTGCAATACAGATGGTGGAAACTTAAGTGGATTCACTGATGGTTCTAAATATAGAATGGTATTTAATTCACCAGAGACTTCTTTTGGACAACCATTCTTAGGTGGTGTTCTTAAATTAGAGAGTGCTATTTTTGGTGCAGGAAATGCTCATTTTGTAAAAGTTCAAAAGAATGCATTCTATAAATTACTGACTAAGGAAGCTCAAAGTGATGCATTAACATCTAGTGCTGCATTAGCAAATATTACTAATCCATTTAATGCAGGAGCAATGTTCACTGCATATCAAGCCTATCTCACTATATATGTAAATGGAATAACAAGAAAAAACTATGCTTATTCTTTTAACTCAATAGCTAGTTATGACTATTCTGCAAGTATTGCTAATAGTGGTATTAAACAAAGAGAACTTGATCTTTATCAATATCTTATTCCAGGTGTACAGAATGTAGGAGACACTTATAATATTAATAACTTTAGTAGAGAATCTTCTGTTTATTTAAAGACAGCTACAGAAAGATTTAAAACTTCATATCCTGCTCTTCCTTTTCCTAGTGATACACCAACACTTGCACCTGGAGGAACTAGTGTTATTTCTGATTATTCAAGATTTACTATTTCTGAAACAGCTAATTGTTTAACTCCTGAACAAGAACAACCTATAAAGGTTGTCTCTTATTATGGATCTTTAAAAAATACATTTGTTAACCAATGGGGACAGATGTATTCTTATAATACAATTGATACAGGCTTTCAGAGAAGTTTAAATTCACTTACTAAATATTCCACTGATGTAGTATTTGGTGGTGATACATTTATTAGTAGATTTGCATTTAAAACAAAGCTTCCTTTTTTTATAGATAATAGAGTGGGAGCTCCTGATGATTCAGATGTATTTTATGATGAGATAGGTAATGTTGCCTATCCAAAATACTGGCATTCTGCTAGATCTGTATTAAGTGATTTTACTACAACTAGTACTAATCCATCTGGTACAGTTGAGTTTAAAAATATCATTTCATACAAGGCTCATAATTTTGATTGTCCTAACACTCAAGAACCTAAAGATAATAATCCTGGCAGGACATTCTATGATGGAAAGTTTTATTTATTTGCATATGGTATTCCTTCATTCTATTGTGAGTCTTCTATTAATGTAGATCTTAGACAAGCATTTAATAATAAAGAGGGAGATTTCTTTCCACATGTAAGTACAGGTATTCCAGATAACTGGTTTCAACAAAGTGTTGTGCCTATTGCTTTTGATAATACATATTATTATAATATAACATTTTCTAAACAGAATAAAGAAGATTTTTTCTCACATCTTCCTCCAGATTGGAAAGCACAACTTTGTTTTACAAATTATCCATTTAGAGCAATTTATTCTGATACGCAAGAAGTGAATGCTGATAACAGAGTTAATAACTGGTTATCATATTCTCCAGTGGCAATGTTTGATTTTCCACAGAACTATGGAAAACTAACATCACTAGATGGTATTCAAAATAAAGCTATTCTTGCTAGATTTGAAAATAAGAGTCTTTTGTATAATACAATGCTCACTGTTCAAACTAGTAATCCTCAAGCTGCCTATCTTGGTAATGATAGTTTATTTAGATCAGCTCCTCCAATTGATTTTGCTGAAACTGATCTTGGATATGTAGGAAGTCAAAACAAAATGTTATTAAAGATTCCTCAAGGACAAATAACAATAGATGCTAAAAGAGGACAAGTTTTTTTAATATCAGGTAATCAAGCACAAGATCTTTCTGCATTTGGATCTGGACTTAATAGATTCTTTACAGATCATTTAGCATTTGAGATTCTTAGATATTTCCCTGATAGAGAAGAGATTATAAACAATGAAAGAATAGTTACTAAGGGAGTGGATACAGATAATCATTTCAATGGCTGTGGTTTACATGGTGTATATGATTCCAAATATGATAGAGTTATAATATCAAAACTTGACTATATTCCATTAAATGATAAAATTAAATACAATAGTGTTACTAGAGACTTTTATATTATTGAAAATCCTACAACAGCACCACTTATAAAAATTGTAAATCTCACTGATTCTGAATACTTCTGTAATAAATCTTGGACACTTTCGTTCAACATGAATACACAGAGCTGGATTTCTTTTCATAGTTATATTCCTAATTTTTATATAGCTGAGAATAATTTCTTCTATTCTGGACTTAATGAAGGATGTGATCTTGAAGCACTTGCTATTAATGAAGTGCCTATTACTAGTACTACAACTACCACTCGTAAACCATTGCCTCCAGAACCTACAACTACAACCACTAGTACAACACGTGATTGTCGTTTAACAGGAACTGGAACAGAGATAGATTGTCGTTTATCAGGAACAGCCATTAAACAATCTGATTGTAATTTAGCAGGAATGGCATTACAAGTTACAACTACAACAACTACAACTATATTACCATAATAAAATAAAATGGCAAAAACAATAATAGTAAAATTAACAAAAGCTGGAAACAGAACTGGTCCTTTCACTATATCTGATAATCTAGGAAACGTACTTGGAACTAATATTCCAAAAAGTGCTGTTATATCTGGAATCAGTTATAGTGTAGATGATCTTGTTAGTGTAATTATTATCCAATCTACAGGTAGGTGTAAGGTGACTAAAATGCTTCCTATAACAAGTCTTAATGTAATACAAATAGCAGCTATAAAGTTTGAAGAAACTAATACAGCTTCTATATGGAGACATTTAACTAACACCATATTATATAATACATACTATGGTAATATAGAACCATATGTAATTGAATATCCATTTAGTTATCAATTTCATGATGAAATCTTACAGAATGTAAAAGACTTTACTAAAGCTTATAAATACCTACCTATTCCAGATGGAGTGTTTAATGACAATGCACGTGTAGAAACAAATGATAGATGGTTTAATAAAGCTATTCTTTATAATGGTCAACAATGTTCTGGATTATTAGAACTTGTACCAAAACCAGCACACAATTTAAAAGACTATTTAAAATACCCAATGTACAATGAAGAAAGCAAAACCATCACTTATACTAAGAGTGATAGTTTCTATCAATACAATACATTTTGGTCATTAATAAAAAGTTCACAAATCCCTATGTTTAATGTAAGCTGTGAATCTTTATCTATAGACAAAGTATTAAATCAATCTAATATGGACTATGGTAAACGTTCTTTTAAAAAATCTCCTCTTAGATCTAAGTTTCTTCTTGTTAGACACATATTAGATAATAGTAGTGATACACATCTTACTTCTGGATTTATTATTACACCTGCTCAAATATCATATAAATAATGGCTAGTAAAGTAACATGTTCAAATTGTGGATGGTCTTGGAATAAATCAGATTCCAGTAAAAAAGATATGTATGTATGCCATCAATGTGGAAGAGATAATAGTAATAAGAGTGAAAGATGGTTAGACAAATATGATGATGGTGGCACAATGCAAGAGCATCAAGAAAACTATAATGATTATAGTGTATCTGCTCCAGAAGGAATGCAAGGTGATGGATATAGTAATGTTGGTAGAGATTATTCTCCAGCATGGGGTGGACAATTTCAAATGGGAGGAAGTCTTCCAGGTGCTGTAGGATTTACATACGCACGTACACAGGGATCTGCTCCTGCTAATGGTAAGTATACAAAAAAGACAAAAGCTTCTGCACAGAATGGACAAGAGATGTCTTATTATCAACATGGTCTTGATTTCAAAACAAAAGGAATGAAGAATGGTGGATGGTTAGATATTCCACAAGCACAAAGAGGTAATAGTATATTCAAAGCTCCCATTACTCCAGAGTACACACGTGGATATGATAGTTTTAAAAGTCCAGAAGCTTTAAAAAATGAATTTATAAATAAAGAAGCTGCTAAAAAAGAAACTGCATATCGTGAAAACTTTATAAATAAAGAATCTGTAAGACCAGCAGAAGCTAAACAATCAGTTACGTCTAAAGGTTGGGATGTACTTACACATCCTATGACAGCTTTATCATATAAGGTTAAAGGTCAAGAGATACCTGATTATTTTTCAAGAGGAGAAACCAATCCTTATGAACTAGCTGTTGATATAGTTAACCCTTTTACATATGCAGAAAGTGTAGCAAGTGTTGTTCCTCAAACTGCTGACATGATTAGAGATCCTAATTTGAATAAGGTTTTACCATTAGCAGGAAGTATTTTACAAAATTTACCAGTAGCACATGGTGCAATGTCTGAAATAAATAGACTAAGTCCATATTTTAAAAAAGGTCTTGATACATGGAAAAAAACTTCTGATATTGAGAACAAAGCATTGAGACTAAAAAATGCTATCTATTCTGGTTCATTGGCAGAAGAATTACCAGGTGATAGACTTCATCATTCTTTTTTTAATATGACTCCTGAACAAGTTTCTGAAGCGTTATCAAAAGAAAAATTATATGCAAAACCAGGAGATGCATTAGGAGATCTTAACATGAGTCTTAACTCATCTCCTTTATACTGGGCAAGTGCTTCAAGAGATCTGAAAAAGTTTCCATTAGTTCGTACAGGAGAATTTCAACCTACCAATCAATTTGGTTGGAAAGGAAAAAGTATATACAATGCTATTCCTGAAGAAGTAAAAAGTAAATATTCTACTGAGCTTCAAAACTTTGCAAAAGAAAAAAATGGTCTTGAAAATGAATTAAAAAGAGTAACTGATGATGAACACAAAAGTTTTATAAAGAAAAGATTAAAACGTCTTATTGATCAAGATCCTACTAAAAAAATTTTAGAAAATATTTATCATGAATCACCTGAAGCAGCTAATCAGTTTCTTACTAACTACAAGCCTTCTATGGATAGATTTATTCGTACAAGTAATGAGGCTTCTGGTTTAAATTTTCCAATGACAGAAACAAAATTTGCTGGATATAATGTACCAACTGGAATAAATATCAAAAATCCAAATGCAAGAATAAAAAATATTTTATCTGAAGGGGTTAAAGACTTTTCAAGATTTGGTAAAAAATCTAGAGCCAGAGAGACTACTAGTGCTTGGGATAATATTGGAGCACCAAGTTTAAGTAGACAAGAATTATTTGAACTTACTGGAGATGAAATGTACAATGATATAATTTCACATTATGATAATGGAACTTCTGGTACAATTGAATTAAAACAAGGAGGAGTAATCAAAGATGATATGGGATATTGGAATCCAGATAATCGTGGTAAGGTGGTGGAGATAGATAGTCCATATATTACAATGGAAGGAGTGGATGAACCACTAATAGGAATATCAGATGAAGGAGATCAACAATATATGACTCCTGGAAAGAATTATAAATTTAAAGGAAAGAGGGTAAGAGAATATCCTGTAGCAAAGAATGGATTGAGACAAGAACAAAAAGGTTTGCAAAACATAGATCAATTAACTAACTTTACAAATTACAATACACCTAGAGCACAGAATGGAGATTTTCTTAGTAAAGGAAAGATGGAGACTAGATCTGGAGAAAAAATGACTTTTGCTCAAGCTAATCAAATACTTAAGAAAAGTCTAGCACCAATGATTGCTGAAAAAGCAGAGTATATTAATTCTCCATTATATAAGAAAAGATTAGTTGGTATGGGAGAAAAAGATCCTAAACAAGTTGTAAAAGATAGATTACAAGAGTTAAAGAAAATAGAGTTTTCATCATACGATCCTAGGATGAATGCAAATGTTGAAAAGTCTGAACCATCTAGAACAAACAAAATGTTCAGAAGTGATAAGGAAGGAAAAACTATAGGTGATTATCCTGCAATTAGTTTAGGAGTGGGATGGACACCTTCTACAGCAGCTCATGAGTTAGGACATGTAACTAGTAGTCAAGCAGATAGATTTGTGAGCACCCCATATACAGGAACTGGAGAAACAATGAGTCCTACAGAGGCTAAAGAATTTTTAAATCTTTCAAAAGCTAAACCAGAATTTAAAAAAGGGGCACTTGCTTTATATGATAAAAATGTTCGTAGTAATATTTCTAATCCTTATGGTGCAATTTATGATACAGATTTGGGATCATCCTATGCAACAATGAAAGGTATTGATGAACATTCAATTGGTTCAGGAGAAGCAAAAGGGGATCTTGATGCTGTAAGATATTTACTTAAAAAACAAGGTATTACAAAAAAGTATGGTGAAGACATTACACCAGAAACTTTAAAAAAAGCTCAACAGAATAAAAATATACAAAATGATGAATTTTTTCAAAGATTGAAAAAACGTTTTTCAGATGAGGATATTATAAAATTAAATAATACAATTGCACAAAATGATAATAGTTCTCAAGAATTATCGTACGCTAAATTAGGAACCAAATTAAAAACCAAAGGTTGGTTAGAAAAATACAATTAAAATATACAACATGAAAGATAAGATTTTAAAGATTGCAGGTGTTAAAAGCGAAGCTGCATTTTATAAGAAGTTTCCAACAGAAGCATCTTTTAAGAAAGCTCATGGTAAGGAATTAAAGAAAGCACAGCTTGGTGCTTCTATGGCTCCAGAAATTGGTAGTTATATGGGAGGAGAAAGAGTTAGTAGTCCTGCCAATATAAACTATAGTCAGTTGTATGATGATGTAGATCTTTCCATAACTGGAATGAATCAAGCAAAAAGAATGCAAGCACAAAATCTTGATGCCCAAAGAGAGATAGCAGCAAAGACTGGTCAAGGTGGAGGAGGTCTGCAAGACATAATTAAAGGTATTGGTAGTGCTGCTGGTGCAATGGGTAAAAATGGTAAGAGGGTTAAAAAAGCTCAAGGTGGTTTAAATGGTGTTGGTGGTGGAAGCATGGCTAATCCAAATCCTAATCCTTATGCATTTGGAAATCCTTCAATTGGTGGACAATCATCAGCTCCTGAAAATCCTTATGGTCAGTTACCAGCTTATGATCAATCTCAAATGGCAGGTCAAAGTTCAAATCAAAATCCTTTTGCTAGCATTGCAAAAGGTATACCTGTAGTTGGAAAATTAGTTGGTGCATTCCAAGCAAATGCAGCAGAAAAGAAAGCTATGAAAATGGCAGAACAAACTGCTAAAGTTAGTAATGTTTCTAGACAAGCTGCTGACACAAGACCAGAACAAACTAGACGTAGGTATGTTAGACCAGAAGATATGGCTTTTGGTACACAAGAAATGGGAAGTGCTTATGGAACAGGAACTAATTATCTTGCTAGAAATGGTAGTGTGATTGGTGGTAATCCAACAGAAATACAAAATACATATGCTCCAAATAATACATTATATGATGATCTTGGATATGAACCATTAGAAGATTCTGAACAAGTTAAACAATATAGAAGAGGTGGACTAGTTCAGGCACAGAATGGGTTTATGAATCAATTTTCTAAGTTTGCTACTTCTCCTCAAGGAGGAAATGTTCTTAATCAAGCAGGTACATTAGCAGGTGGTAACAATGCTGGTTCACAATTTGGTGATGCTATTGGTGATGCTGTTAAATTTATTCCAGGAATTGGACCAATTGCATCTGCTGCAATTAAACCTATTGCTAATTTAGTAGGTGGACTTTTTGATAAAAAGCCTAAAAAGACAGCAGCATTTAATGCACAAACACAAGCTAATGCACAAAACATAGCATTTACATCTGGAGCTAGAGGACTTCAAGCACAAAACCAAGCATTTATGCAAATGGGTGGAGAACTATTACCACCATCTTCAAGTCTTTCTGCAATTGAACAAAATGCTGCTGATGCTTTGAAATATCCTTCTGCTTATCGTAAAGATATTAAAACAGGTTACACTATACCAAATGTAGTTACAACTTTTCCTAAACAAGGTGGTGGTTGGGATTGCCCTCCTGGTTACACTAAATATAGTGATGGAAAAGGTAGTTTTAATTGTATTCTTACTAATGAAAAACCTGATCAAAAAACAGATATTAATCGTATGGGCTTAACAAAAGTTGCAGATGATTTACAATATAGTGCAATTGAAAAACCAGGATTAGCAACAAGAGAAGATGGTGGATGGGTGAGTAATGATTGGCAGCCACAAGTAATAGCTAAATTTGGTGATCACACTGCACAAGATTATTATAATGCTGGACATGAAGGAATGGATTCCTTACGTGCTGGTGGACATTTAACAAATTATACACCTCCTAGTGAAAGAGCTATGGAAACATATGCTATGGGTGGAGAATTACAAACTCATTGGGGTGGATATGCAGAACCCATCTCTTACAATCCTTATCTACCTGATGGAGGAGAAACTGTAATGTTTAGAGGACAATCACATGATGAGTCTGATGGTAAAGGAAGAACAGGTATTGGTGTAACTTATGGTGATAAACAAAAAGATTCATATACAGATTATGCTGAATATGGAGGAGATAATGAAGCTGATGTAGAAGTTGAACGTAATGAACCAGCAGTTAAATTAAAAGATGGTACATCTGGAGAAGACAGTCTTGTTGTATATGGTAACTTAAAAATACCTAATCAATATTTAGATGTAATAGGTGATGACAAAGCTAAAGGTAAGAAGTTCAAGAACTATATAAAGGATTTATCTAAAGTGGAAGCTAGACAAAATAAGATTATGGAAAAGAGTCTTAAGATGATTGATGATGGTGATGATAGCACAGCCTTTGGTCAATTAGCATTTGCCACTGCTAAAGCAATGAATCAAGGAGCTAATATGAAACTAAAAGAGATTGCTGAAAAGAAACAGAATGCTGCATCTCTTCAAAGTGCTTTAAATGACACAGCTGCTGAACATGGATTGGTTGCCTATAATCTTTCTGAAGGTAAGATTACAAAAGAAAAAAGTAATAACAATATGGCTAAATTTGGTGCAAGTCTTGAGAAAGCTAAAAATGGTAAAAATAAAGGTAAAAAAGAAAAATTAACACCTTACAAAAAAATTGCATTTGAATCAATGAAACCAGGATATCTTTCTCCATTGGATATTCCAGAAGGTTACCTAGAGCAGCAGCTTAAAGATAAAAGAGATACAATGAATAGAAATCTTTATTTAGCTGATCCTAGAAATGAATTAAATACATCAGGAATGAGACATGAAAATCTTGTTCCTACTGAAACTAAAGTTCCTGCATTTACTGCTCCTTCTCAATTATCTCCTAAAAAAGATAATTTGATAGATACAGCTATGATGGCATATAATGAAGTTTTACCATATCTAAGACCTAATTATAAAATAGATCAACCAGACTTCTCATCTGAAATGATGGCAGCTGGAATGAATCAAATGGATCCTGTACAGGCACAATTGTTTACACCAAACTTAACACAGCCTTATAATGTATCTTTTCAAGACCAACTGAATGCTAATCAAGCTGATTTTAATTCTTTACAGAGAATGACAGGATATAACCCTGCTGCTCAATCAGCTCTTGCAGCTCAGAAATATGCAGCCAACTCTGCTATATTATCTGGACAATTTAGAGCTAACCAAGCTGAACAAGCTAGAGCATACGAAGAGAATAGAAAACTATTAGATCAAGCTCAGTTAGGTAACCTTGGAATCCTTGATAAGCAATATGAAAGACAAGCAACAGCTAAGTCTAAGACTAAACAACAATCTATAGAGATAGCTAAATCTATATCTGATAAGCTAGCACAAGCTAAAAAAGAACAAAGAATATCCAATCTTGAACAACAGAGATATAACTATAGATTTGATGCTAATGGAAGACCCATTAACGTAAACCCTTTAGCTATGTTTAATCCTTATGGATCAGGAAAACCATCAATGGGTGGATATGATTTAGAAGAGGGAAAAGATTTTACATATAACAGAGCTGGTAAAATTGTTGGAACTAGAGCTTTGAAAAAAGATGAAGATTCTAAAAATGGCGGTAAAATAAAATCTAGAAATGGCTCAATTGTTAAAGCAATCAAAAATTTATAATTAATTCAATTACACCAAATTAACTTAAACTGTTATATCTCTTGGTAAATATAATAGTTTAAGTTAAATTTGCTAACTTAATTTACTATGGCTTCATTTACAGACGCAATATCAACCTTTAATCCTTACGTTTCCCAGCTCCCTGTTATAGAGGAGATGTCCAAAGTGGGCATGGAAAGACAGGCTAAGTATGACCAAGGAATACAAAAAATCCAGGGGCAAATAGATAATGTTGCTGGTATGGATATTATAAAAGATGTTGATAGAGCTAATTTACAATCAAAACTTAACCAACTAGGATCAGATTTAAAGAAGGTGGCAGCCTCAGACTTTTCTAATTTTCAATTAGTTAACTCTGTTGGAGGTATGGCTTCTCAAATTATTAAAGATCCAACCATTCAAAATGCTGTGAGTGCCACTGCAAATTATAGAAAACAAGTGAAGGATATGGAAGCTGCTAGAAAAGCAGGCAAGTCTGATAAGAATAATGAAGAATATTTCTTAAATGATGCAAATAAATGGTTGACAAGTTCAAAAGTAGGAGAGTCATTTTCTGGATCATATATGGAACATATTGATGTAATGAAACTTGTCAGAGATAGTATTAAAGATGCTGGATTAGATGCTACACATATTGAAAATTTATATGAGACTGATGCAAGAGGTAAATTAGTAATAGGTCAAGATGGTCATCCTATTCCTTCTAAATATATGGTTACTGAAGATGTAGAAACAAATGCTCCAAAAGTTAAAGCAATAGTTGAAAATCTTCTTAGTCAAGGAAGTGTTCAGCAACAAATTAAAATAGATGGTTGGGCTAATACAAGATATATACCTGTTGAATCTGTATATCGTACATTTGAGAATGACTTTAATGTAAGAGACGCTGAATGTACTCAAAGACTGTTACAATTACAAGCATTTGCAGATTCTAATAGTTTGACTGTTGATCAAAAACAAGCAATCATCAATGAACAAAATAACATAAAAAGAACAATACAGAGTAATGATCAAAAATTACAAGGATTAAGAAAACAGGCAACTGAAAGTCCTGAACAATTTAAACAAGAGTATTACGAAGATAACTATAAAAATAATTTATTAAGTCTTGCTACTAATAAAGTTAAAAAAGAAAATAAAGAAAGCCCTTTAAGAAAGCAAATTAACTGGGAAGAGAATTTTGCTTTTGATCAAAATAAAGAAAATTTTAACAGAGTAATGCAAAGAGATGCATCTGCTAGAGGTTGGGCAGCAAATCGTATAGCAGAAGAAAAGAATAAAAGAGATGCTGCACAATTTGACGTAGAATTTCCAATAGATCCAGTAACTGGATTACGTACAAAACTAGATACTACTGCTGCTGGAAAAAAGAGATTAGCTGTAAATACAACAACTAATTCTGAAATTAATTCTGAAAATCCAGGAGCACCTATTGATGCTATATCTAGTTATTCTGAAGGAACGTCAGGTTTACAAGTAAAAGCACAAGCACAAGGAATTGAATTAATTCATACATATCTGAATAAATTAAGTGGTGGAGTTAATAAGAATGGTAAACCGTATAGTAGAGAAGATACAAAAATAGCTATTCAAACATACGCAAAAGCTAATGGAGAAACAGAGTATGGATATATCACTAGATTTGCAGGAGATATTAAAAACAAATCAGAAAGTCAGAATATCCCTTTGAGTGCAGCAGATAAGGCTCTTATTAATAATATGAATAAGTTAAATCATGATGTTATTAATAGACTTGCTGTTACAGAACAAATTTATGATGATGTAAAAAGAGAGACTGGATATGATATTAAAAAAGTTCAAAAGCAATACTCAACAGAATATTTAAAAAATCGTAGAAATGAAATGGTTGCAATTACTCCTGAAGATAAAGTAGATCTTGGAATACTTTGGGAAAATTCTGGTGCAAGAAGTGATGCTGCTGAAAAAAGATTACGTGAAAAATTTGGTTCTAATTCTGATATGTTTAATTTATTTAAAGATAATGGATTTAATTACAGACAATATCAAGCATTAGGAACTGACAAAAATTTTCAAAAAGCACAAAAATTATTGGGAGAAAAATTCAAAAAAGTTAATGTTGTATCAGATAATTTCTCAAGCACATTAATGGGAGGTGATGATGAATTAAAAGAAGCAAAAGCACGTATTGCTCCATTGTTTAATGTTTCTAGAATTAAAGAAGAAGATCAGGTAGAAATTAAAAAAATATTAGCTGCACCTGGAGGAGGAATGATTACATATGATGCACGTAGACCTATAGCAGAAGGACAACCTTGGACTGGAACTATTTTTATAACAGATACAAATGGTAAAACACATTCTGCTGATGTTAATCAAGCAAATTTAGAAATTATAACAGGAAGAAAATTTAATGCATATGTAGAAGATGGTTTAAGAGCAAGAGCAAATTACAGTGATTATGGCTCTACAAATTTAGGAACTTATGTAACAGATCCCAATGCTTATCAAAGTGCTGCTATAGATAGTGGTAGATTTGAAAGTCTTAATGGAACAGATTACACAGCTAAAGCTGATATACAACCTGTTCCTGGTGTAGGATTATCTTTACAGATTTATGCAAAAGATAAAACAATGAAAGATTATCAACTGATAGAACTTGTTCCAAAAAATGAAGCAGGTTTATATTTTACTGATTATAACGCATTGGAAAGACAAATTCCTAATATAACTCCAGGAATGATAAAAAACGGATTAGAAAAATTAAAAAAATCAAAATAACAATATGCCTGAAGAATTACTACCTGTAAACTTATCTGGTCCATCAGCACCTAAAGTTATAATGGATGACCGTAATCCATCTGGTCCTCTTCCTTTAAGGGGTAATGATGCATATAGACAATCTAAGGATACACTAGAATCTTTATTTGCAAGAGTTCCTGTTGATACAGGAGCAAGTCAATCTACTGTATTTCAATCTGATGTAGATGGTATGCTTTCAGGAAGATATGATAAAGTTATATATGATGCTGATAATGAAGATATCCATGGTAGAAATCAAGGTATTTTAGATAAAGCTGCTAATGGTATAACAAAAGGTGTAGCTCTTGCAGCAACTACATTTGTTGGAGGTCTAGGTACTATATATGGAATAGGTAAAGCAATGGGATCTGGAAAACTTTCAGATGTTTGGAATAATGAGGTTTCTGAACAACTAGATGAAATCAATAAAGAGATAGATAATAAATATCTTCCAAACTATTATTCAAATCAAGAAACTAATGCATCTTGGTATTCTCCAGACAACTTATTTACTGCTAACTTTTTATTTGATAAATTAATTAAAAATGCAGGATTTGCTGTAGGTGCAATATATGGAGGTAATCTTGCAGCAAAAGGAATAGGAATTGCAGGTAAAGGATTAGGTGCAGCATTTAGTAATGTTGGTAAATATACAGAAGCTTGGAAAACTTTTTCTGATGTAAATAAATACACTGCTAGATTATTCTCTCAAGGTAAGAATATAGAAGCAGCAGAAGTTTTACGAAAAGGAATTAAGACAGTAGCAGATGCTGAAGAAGCAAGTGCTAAAATGTTAAAAATTTCTAATCAATTTCTTGGTATAGAAGGAGCACAAGATTTTACTAGAAAATCTATAATGGCATTATATTCATCAGCAGGTGAAGCTTCTTTTGAATCTATTGGTACAGCTGGTGCATTTCGTGATAGAAAAATAGAAGAATTTAAAAATAAATGGGGATATGATCCAGGAGCAGAAGATCTTGCTAAAATAGATGATATGTCTAAGAGTGTAGGTAATACATCATTCTTAGCTAATATGGCAGTGTTATCTGCTACAGAATTTACACAGCTTCCATATTTAATGGGAGGTTCTTATAAAGCAAGTAAGGCAGCATCTAATGCATTTAAAACTGCTGGAGAAGTGGTTGTTGATGAAGGTGGTAAATTTGTAGCAGCAGGAGCTAAAGCAACTACACTAACAGGTAAATTATATGAAGGAGCTAAAGGATTATCAAAAAAATTATTAAAAGGAGAATCAACATATATATTTGATCCTAAAGAAGCATTACAAGAATATTTACAAACATCTATTGATGTAGGTGTAAACAAATATTATGATAAAGCATATGAAGGAAAAGAAGGAAAAGATTATATAGATGCATTTATTACTGCTAGTGATATTGGATTTAATGTTTTAAGAGATAATATATCTACTAAAGAAGGTGGAGAAAGTTTCTTTCTTGGGGGTTTGTCTGGAGGATTAATGCAAGCAAAAGGTAAATTTCAAGAACAAAAATATAAAAAAGCAAATACTAATTCTTTCTTAGCTGAATTAAATGTTCCAGAAAGTACATTTGCTAATGCTTTTGCTGATAGAGCAAACTCTTTACAAAGAGGTATAACATTGCAGAATGAATCAGACTCTCTTGTAGAAAATGGTGATAAACTTGGATTCTTAGATAATAAAGCTGATCAGATTCACAACTATATTTCTACTAGAGTTAAATATGGTAGAGCTGATATGATACAAGATGAGATCACTGCTCGTAGATTACAATCATCGTCTGATGAAAGTTATAAAAAGTTTCAAGCAAGTGGTGGTGCTCCAATGGAACTATCTCGTCAAGATTATGCAAAGAAGTTAAATGAGTTTGAAGCATATACAAAAGCTGTTGCTTCTATGTATGAGTCTACAAAACTTCGTTATCAAGGACAATTAAATCCTGATGGATCAAGAAAATATAACGATGAAGTGATTGATAAAATGGTTTATGCGTCATATAAAATTAATGATTATGATAATAGACTTATAGAAATAAGTAATAATATTGCTAAACATGGAGTGGATACATTAGGGATTAATGAATCCTTAAAACAATCTGCTGCTTGGCAAGAAGGTAAACTAGAAGATTCTGTACGCGAAGAAGCAGTGGTATCAAACATCACTGGAGCTGTAGCAAGTATAAATTCTCTAGATATTGATGAAGTTACTAAACAAGAGTTAAAAGATGATTTCTCTGATTACCTGGATATTTCTTTGCGTAGAAAAACATTCTTGGAAGAACTAAATAAAGTTGTTAAAACTCCTGAGAAATATAAAGCTGTAGAAGCAGAAACATTAAAACAACCTACAGAAGAAAATGAACTACCAACAACTGTTAAAGTTAAAACTAAAGATGGTGAAGAAGACTTAGAAATAGGTACAGAATACTATCTTGGAAAAACAATACATAAATCAAAAGAAGGTAAAGATGTAGTATACTTTCCTAGACTTACTATTCTTGGAGAAAATGAAAATGGAACTATTAAAATTAGAGATGCTAATGGTAATGAAAGAGATATATCTAAATCAGAATTAGCAACATATAAATTAGGAAAAGTATCTGATACAAATAAGAATAAAAAAGCAAAGTTCTATATGAACAATGCTAACACTATATTTGAATTTAACTTTGGAAAAGGAAAAAAAGTTGCAGGAAGATTAGAATATAGTCCTAAAGAAGGAATTTTAAATTTTATCTATAAAGATGATAAAGGAAAAACAAAAACTTTAGAGGTTAGTGGAGATCAATTTGTTGCTAAACAAGGTTTTGCAAATCCAATGATTAAGAATGTTGGAACATTAACTGCTGTGCAACAACAATCTCTTGAAGAATATTCAGTAGAAAAAGATGAAAGAGCTGATAAAAAGAGAGAAGTTAGACTTGCTATATTAGAAGAATTATTTGAAGAAACTTCTGCAAGTGTAGAAAAGAGTAAAGCCCTGTTACAACAAAAATATACAGAGTTTGAAAAGATTTCTAATGAATTACAAACATTAGAAAATAAAATAAAAGCTGGAGAACTTACAGGTAGAAATAACTTTAAGTCTACCACAATGAAAGCTATTAAAGCTGCTAATAGACTTTCTAGAATGCAAGAACAATTGCGTTTAGAAATACAAGAACTAGAAGCAGATTTAGAATCTCTAGAACTTAATCAGGAATACATCACTGACATGGCTCAAAATATTGATGTACTTCCTACAGATAGTAAGGAGTTCTTAGAAGAGCTTAATGATCAAGTGTTAGATTTAGAAATACTACATCAAGAAATAGGAAAACAAATAAATGGTCTTTCTAGTATTTTAGATAACACAGAAAAAGCATTAGAAAGTGCAGTTGAGCTTGTAAGAGAACTTATAGAGAAGTTTGAGAAACGTTATCCTAAAGCTCCTACAGCTATTGTTGGACAAGCTTGGGTAGACTTTTTACAAGCTAATCCAAACTTCTTAAAGATTAACACTTCATTTAAAAAAGATTTAGCCACTGTAGAAGATATTATTTCTCAAGTGGATGATCTTGATGTGGTTCCTGGTGAACGTACAGTAAATGAATTACGTACACAACTAGATGAATTAACCACTCAACTTAAAGAAGCTGAGAAAGAATTACAAGGAAAAACTGCAATACTACAAAAGTTTGCAGCAGTGGCAGAAAAGTATAAAGCACAAAAAGCTGAAGAGGAATTACTAAAGAAAGATACAGCATTAATTAATGCAGTTATTGGTACATTAGATCGTAGTATGCAGAATGTCACTTCTGATAAAGTATTTGAACCAGAGAAGAAGAAAGATGACATGACTGTTGTAAAATCATCTAAAGCCCCATCATCAAATCAAAATGATGAACCTTTAGCACCTCATCATGTACGTTCTAATTTATTTGGTGCTAACTTAGATTCATTTCCTAATAGAGATAATATCAGAGGTGTATTAGTACATCAAGGCAATGAAGCAAAATTAGGATTATCTGGACTCACTCAAAAATTAAAAGATGATGGTGACACTACAATAGCTGTTAATACTGAAGAAACTATTGTATTAGTAATGGTTGAACAAGATGGTGATGAGATGTATCTTGTTGATGTAGAAGGTAATAGAATTGCAAAAGGTATTGAAGGAGAAGAACTTTTAAATGCTTCTATTTACCAAGTGATGCCTAAAACACTTGGTTGGAAAAAGGGTGGAAGTATGTTCAGAGATGCAAGTAATAATGATCGTAAAGACATTATAAAAGATCTAACTAGACAGTATGAAGAATGGAGAACTAAAGAGTTAGCAAATGAAACACCTATTCCATATAACATCACTGCATCTTTTGGTATTCCTCAAAATGTCACTACATTAAATGATAAGGGTGAGGAGGTGCAAGATTTTGATGCTCGCACATCTGTACAAGATGCTGGATTAATTACTGAAGGAGAATTAACAGGAAGAAATATTATTACTATTCCTACTACAGAAAATACTATTAGTAATGGATCTACTACATTTAATAATGCTTCTGGTAGAACATTTTTATATACAGAGAATGGTATTGTTAAATTAGAGAACAGAAAGTTAAATAAGAGTGAAGCCACTGTTATACAACAGGCTATAGAAAGACTTGCTAATATTATACATAACAAAAGAGAAATTACTGATGAAGGACAATACCTTACCAATTGGTTAAAATCTGTTATATATTGGGGAACTCCAGGAGCTGTAGTTAATGGTAAATTTGAAAAGAAAGATGCTGGATTTAATAGTGTTTGGTTTGAAAACACTGGAAATGGATTACAATTATTCATGTCTGGACTAGGAGCTAGTTATCCTTTTACTCCCTCATCTATGAGAGATAACAAAGATGATATTGTAAAGTTATTACAGAACATGTATAATAACACTAACGCTACATTAATCAAAGGTGGTAAAAATCTTAATTGGAATGCACCATACGAACAAATAACTTCCGTATCTAAAGATGGTAAAATAGAAACAAAAGAATGGGATAACTATCAATCATTTCTATTATCTGGAGAAGGAAGAAAGCCAGAAGAAATTCCTCTTACAACAAGAATGAAACCTATCAAAGAGGGAGAAACTAATAGAGAAGGAATTTATTTCACTATAGATTATGATGAAGATACCTTTGTTATGCCAAAGATAAACAAAAGTCCAAAGAAAGGAGTTGTTGTTATTGGTGGACCAAAAGAAATTAAAGAGGCAAAAAAAACAACAACTAAATCTAGCAAATTTGTATTTGATTCTAAAACAGAAAACAGTGTTCCTTTTGTAAATAAAGAAGGAGAGGTGGTAGGAAATATTAAATTTTTACTAACACCAAGAGGAACAATTACAACTTTTACAAAAGGAGAATTTGCAGAAGACAATGAGGAAATCATTCAGCAATTAATGTCTATTTATAATGTTGATAGAGAAAAAATATTAAAAAATATAGGTAACAAAATACAAGGTTTAATAAAACCAGAATTTGAAAAGTTAGATAAAGAATCAGCAATTATATCACCTGATATGAAATTTACTGTTGATGATGAGGATGAAGATGAGAATGAAGATGAAGGTGAGTCAGAAGTTATATCACCTAACATGACTTATTCTGTTGAAGATGAGGAAGGAGAAGAATATGAAGAAGGAAATCTTGAAGATCTTGGTGGAGAAATTGCATCCTCTGAGATAGATCCAGAGTTACAGAAGTTAATTGATGCTGCTACAAACACTAAATCTAGTGAAGAAGAAGCTAGAATAAAATTAAATCTTCTTGATAAAGAAATAGTTCCTGAAAATTGGGCAAATGTTGAAAAGTGGTTATCTACATACTTCCCATTACTACCTGTATATAGAGTGAAGAATGCTATTACAAACTCTAATGGTAAAGAACTATGGGGAATGTTAAAAGATGGAGCAATCTATCTATCTAAAGAAACAGAAGTAGGTACAGTGTATCATGAAGTGTTTGAGGCTGTATGGAAAATGTTCTCTTCTCCAGAAGAACAAGCTAGTGTAGTTAAAGAGTTTAATGAAAGAAAAGGAACTTTTGTAGATAGACCTACAGGAAAAACTATAGCTTATAGTGATGCTTCTGCACAAGAGGTTAAAGAGCAATTGGCTGAAGAGTTTAGAGATTATATTCTTTACAAAAAAATGCCAGCTAAACAAGAGGGTAAGAAGAATATTATACTCAGACTATTTGCTGATTTAGTGAATGCAATAAAAACTTTCTTCACTGGAAAATCTGCAAAAAATAATACAGAAACCTTATTTGAAAAAATAGGAACTGGATATTATAAACAATATTCTCCTTATAATTCTAAGTTAGCTTTTGCTAATAGAGGAATTATAGATATTGAAAATGCTACAGCTTCTGCTGAAGATGAAGCTCGTATCAAACTTCCAAGTCAAACTGTACATGATGTAATGCATCAGATGACTTATGAAACAATACGTAGTGTATTTTCAGAAAAGACTAATCTTTTTAATGTAGAAAATATTGATGGAAAACAACTATATGATAGATTAAAAGCAAATCTTGATGCAACTGTTCTTGCAAATATTGGAGTAGCTCAAAAACAAAAGAGTGATACTAAAGAACAGAAAGAAAAAATTGCAGCCAATATTATAAAATATAAATCTTTATATCAGAATATAAATAAGAATTGGGAGGCATTAAAAGAAAAACATGCAGAATATCTTAAAAAGTTTTCTATAGAATTTGATGAGAATGATATAATTGTTCTTACTGATGAAGATAATAATGGTAAAGATACTGTTGCACAAGAAGCTATTAAGTTAGATGCTTTTAGAAAAGCGTCTCCAGCTATTAAAATATTACTAGCATCACTTCCAAGAAAAGCAGCAAATAGTAATGATAATACACTTTCTTCTATTGGTGGTGTACAACTTGTTCCTGATAGTGAAGCATTTATTAAAGTAATGAATGTTACATACACTTCTCCAGATATTGATGTAATGGTTGAGAGAATTAGGCAACTAGCTTTGGTTAATCCTGATTATAAATTATTATACACTCGTTTAACACGAATTAAAGACGTTAATGTTAAATTCAACTATTCTGAAATAGAACAAAAACATGAGCTTGATCTTTTAAGTGCATTATGGAAAACCTTTAAGAAACAAAGTCCTGATGTAAAGAATGTTTATATATTTGAAGATGGATCTGCTCAAGTTGGAGATTCTAATTTAGCTAGTGCAGCAAGACAAATTAAAGATGAATTTAAAAATGCATTAGTTGAAGTTGTTCAAAATACAAATCCTTATTTTGAATTTTCAAAAGAGGAGAAAGCTTATGTAGGAAAACCATCATCTATAAAAGGAATTGAACTTCCTACTATCACTCAAAAAATTGACTTCTTAAAAACATTAGGAATTCAATTTAAAGAAAAAGATATTAAAAATTTACCAGGTGATGAACGTGCAACATTTAATGATGCTGTTGCTGGTCTTAGAAGAAGTATATCTCAGGCTGCAAAAATAACTACCATCTCTGGTAAAACATTAGAAATAGAGAATCGTTTATTATCTCTATCTTTAGTTAAAGCTAAGATAGAAAATCCTGAATTCTCTAGTACATTTTTTAATGTTAAAGGAGAAAGAACTCAATCATTTATAGGAAGTAATCCTGCTAGTGATCTTTTTGATGCTTTATCTCAAGCTAAAAATAAACAGGAGTTAGAAAATACACCATTTGCTTATTTACTTACAGATTCTTTTTCTAAAAACTCTGTACTTTTAGATAGAATGTTTAATGCAAAATCTAAGTTAGGAGATAAAATAAAAGAAGCAGCTGGTTTTATGAAACCTGGTTGGGTAGATGGTACAGTGAATCAAGAAACAGGAAAACAAACACCTTCATCTAAACTTAAATACAGACAAAGACTTATACAAGAACTTAACTTAAATCTAGAAGGGTATTATAATAATCTTGTACCTGGAGATGCTTCATTAGAATGGATGATGTACATGGGTAACGAGATCACTCTTGATCAAATCTTATTAAATGATAAAAGAATACATGGTGTATTTGAAGGATATTTCAAATCTGAATTAGAACTTTCTAGAGAGAAAAGAGATATTCCAGAAAAGGTAAAAGATCAAGGAAAGAAGAATACAGATCTTCGTTTCTTTAAAGACATATTAGGAGACACTCTGCATAATAAACTTATTAGAGAAAAAGGAACTCCTCAAGAGGTGTATGATGCAAACAAGACAGCAATTGATTTAGCTGTTAGTAAATTCATTAATGCTGATGTAGCTACATTTAAACAAACATTAAAAGAATATAATATATTACAATCTGTTGAAGGCGGTTGGACTTTGAATAATATAAAAGATGTGGAAAATAAAGCAATGGATGATGCCAACATCACTAAGTATATCAAAGTGATGAATGTAAATTTTATGATTAACAATATAGAGCTTCATAAATTATTATATGCTGATCCTTATCAATATACTGATGAATTAAAACGTATTAAAAACTTTAACTCTCCTCGTCAAGCAATTGTACATGGTAGTTCAGGTTGGAATTCTACTGCAAATAAAGTATATAATGAAGGATTTGATAAAAAAGATGCTGGATATATTGATTTTAATAAAGATTCATTTGATACAGTTACATTGGAAGATGTAATGACTATACATGATCTTCCAGGGTATAATGAAAAACCTTATGAAGAAGGAGATGGTGGGGGTATGATAATACAATCTGCTCATAAAAACTTTAGACTTCGTTCTGGAAACTGGAATCAAAATGAAGAAGCTCAATACAAGTATGATATGGCTTGGGAAGCTCTTGAAAAATCTGGAGCAAGTGTTGAAGAACTAGCTGAATTTGACAAACAAAATCCTGAGATTAGAAGTGCATACACTCCTAGTAAACCAATTGTAGCAGGTAGTAAGTTAAACAACGATGGAAGAAATTATGCAATGTTGGATAAGTATTCTCTCTATCCTTTGTCGTATAGAATTTTATATAAACTTGCAAAAAAAGATGAGAACGGTAGAGCAATTCCAACTACTGCTATGAAGCTTTATAACAAAATGCAGAAAGAAGATATTGATTATGCAATATTTGCTAGTGGTAGAAAGGTGGGAGCTGAAACAAAACATTCTGTTTATAATGAGGATGGTTCTTTTAATGACACTTTATTTAAAGGAAAAGTGATTGTACCTTTTTCAATAATGAGTGTTCAATCAGAAGTTCCTTCTAAGGATGCTTCGTTTTTAACAAGAGGTTCTCAGATGACAAAGCTTGCAACATTAGATTTTATGGAAGCTGGTGTTCCAATAGATTTTTCTATAGATGATGAAAAGCTTACATACAATGATAGGTATACAAAATGGATAGCACTAACTGAAGAGCAAAAGAAAGAACAGTCTCCTTTATATAAAGAAATTTCTATTAACCATGAGTTGTTAAAATCTTTAACTCAACATGGTTTTAACACTCTCTTGAAAGATATGGGTATCACTTACACTATTAATAGTAAAGGTGAGAAAACTTTTGAGATAACTAACTTTGAAAAATCTGCTACATTATTAAGAGAAGAGGTTTTAAAAAGAGAAACTAATGATAATATAGAAGATTCATTAGCTGGATTTCTTAGTGGAGAAGTGGTAATTGAAGCTACTCCTGCATACAGACAAATTAGAGATATATTATATTCAATAGCAGATAGTAGAGTTGTTCGTCCTAAAATGCCTGGTGGACTTAAAGTTCAGGTTTCTTCTAGTTTCTTAGAAGATAATAAGATGGCTGCTGTAACAACTGCAAGTGGGAAAAAAGCATTTAAATCTGACATTCTTGATTTTTATGTAGATGAAGATGGTAAAAGAGTTTGTGAAATTATGGTTGCTAGATGGTTTGAAAGTGACATGACAGATGAGGCTCTTCTTGAATATTTGAATACTACAGATGAAGGAAAAGAAATATTAGCTGGAATAGCATTTCGTATTCCTACACAAAAACAAAACTCTATTGATGCATTTAGAATTAAAAAATTCCTTCCTACAGAATTTGGTGACTCTGTTGTAGTTCCTTCAGCATTAGTTAAAAAGGCTGGATCGGATTTTGATATTGATAAATTATCTATATATTTAAAAAATATATTTGTTAATCGTTTTGGTAAGCCTAGTCTTATTAAATTTTTAACAGAAGAAAATTCTACAGCTAAAGAAAGATATGTTCATTGGGTTAGAGAGAACTCAAACAGAGACACTAGACAATATGTTAAGTTTCTTTCTAAGCAAATGGTTGCTAATATTAAATCTAATTTTGAAATTGAGCTTTCTAAAATAAAAGCCAAGGTTCAAAACATTAGAAAAGATCGTGCTAATGAGATGTATGATGAAATGAAACTTCGAGTTGGTGAAGAAGGATTATTAAAAACTACAGCACAAGAAGACTATTTACAGGAGTTGTTTGATATGGGTCACACTGTATTCTTTAGATTAGGAGAAGAAACTCAAGCACCTTTCTGGCAATTGAAAAATGAAATGAGTCTTAGAAAAATCAAAGGACCTGAAGAGATTAGAAGATACATGGCTCTTGCTGTAGGAATGTCTGAAGATTCTACTATTAATGATGAAGAGTTGAACCGTTTACAATCTCTTATTAATATTTATTCTGAGGAACTTAGAATGATGGGGATGAAGCAAGAGATTATTGATGAAATTAGAAAAAATGCTATATCAGAATTCCGTAAGAATAAGAAAGCTTTAACAAATGCTATTAATTTAGAATTGTCTCCTGAGTTTAAAAGTCTTGCAGATATATATGAGGATGCTAAAACTGAAAATAGTTTTGAAGTTGCTCAAGAAATAGCTAGTAAGGATGAGCTTATGCCTATAGAAGATTTTGAAAAGCTTTCTATAAATGCACAAAATACTAGAAAGTCTCTTGAAAATGCATATGTGCAATCTTTGCAAAATTTAATTTCTAACAAAATGAATTTTGATAGATTAATTCAGCCAAACTCTTCTGACCAGCTAAAGACTCTATCTGAAAAAATTACAAAGAAACTTGGTATAGAATCATTAGAATCAACTGCTACATCAAACATGCTTCATAGGGAATTCATGTCAAGAGTTAGACATGCATTTGTTACAGGTAAATATGCAGTGGGCATTGCTGCTGTAAATCAAACAAATCATTCATTAAACCAACGTCAACTTATTAGTATTGATAGAGATAGAATTAAAATATTAAGTGCACAAGATCAGAAATGGATAGGTGATGCTATTGTTAACTTTAGAGATAAAGATGGTAATCCTGCATATAATATGATTGATGGCAAAGCCACTCTTTCTATGATTAAAAATACAAATGGAGAAACTATATCAGATATTATAGGACAGTTTATTGATGGATATGTAGATATATCAAAAGGAGCTTGGATTATGGAATTAGGTGCTACACCAAATGTAGCAAGTACATTCTTGTTCCTAGCTAAAGTTGGAGTTCCAATTGATACAATAGGATATTTTATGAATCAACCTATTATTCGTAATTATTTAAAAACCATTGAAAATGCTGGGTACTCTTATTTATTTATGGATAAGTTTGTAGAAATTGTAAAAGGTGATTATGGAACTACTAAAGCAGATATTAATAAAATAAAAACTCTTCCTACAGAAACAAGTCTTTATAAATCTATTGGACAAGAAAAGTTTACTCCAATACAAGCTGCTGAGCAACATTATATATTAGATGAGTTTTTGAAATATGCTAAGATGGCTGAGCAAATGTTTAAAGTTACACAAGGAACTAACTTTGACACTGCATCATTTAATGATGGAACTTTAGTATTTAAGAAAGAAGAACAATTAAAACAAGCACTTAATACAATATTTTCTGGAGTAGAAGAACTTCTTGAAAACTCACACATAGGAGATTTATCAGAAAAGATACATGATGTTAGAGATGCATATTCTGAAATACTTGTATCAGATCAAAAACCAATGAGACAAGTGGTACAGAAAATCTTGTATGATTTTATTGATGAACCAGATAGAGATTTTGTAAAGCTTGCTCAAAAAATTGTAATGAATGTATTTGACTGGGCTGTACAGACAAATGAAAATAATGTAAAGGGACTTCCTCTAAGTAGATTTGTAAAAGACTATCTAGTAAACAAGGATACAAATATTGCAAAAAAAGTTAATACATTTGTAAAAGATATTTTAAAAGATAAAAGTCATGCTTTATATGAGAATCAAGTTATTAATTTAATAAAACCAGACTTCTCACAAAAAGAAGGAGGAGTTAATAATATTAAAATTAAAAATAAAGACAATAAGGTTTATGACCAAAATCAAATCATTTCTGCATTTGAAGATATAAAGGAATATGTAAAAGATACAAAAGACGCAAATATTTACAAAGAACTAGTTGCTCTTTCTGTATTACAATCAGGACTAGAAAATTCTCCAATATCATTTACATCATTGCTTCCTTATGAAGATTTCAAAGAAGTGTATAATGATACAATAGCAAATATAGAAAGTAAAGTTAATCTGACAGATTTCTTAACATTAAAAGTATTTGAGAGAAACAATTGGAATAATTCAGACATTGTTCCTAATATGAAAGCAACATCTTTTGTATCAAAAGGAGAGAGATACTATAATGGTAATATGCAATTTTTAGATAAGAAAATAAAAAGTGCAATATCAGATGGTAAGATTCCTCAAGTGATGACACTATCCATGTATAGTAAAGAATCAGCATCTGATGTAATTGTATATACCTGGAGTAAAGATTCAATATTAACACCAGAGGATATAAAAAATAAAATCACCAGGGATCAAAAGATTAGAGAGATGAAAAGAATTGGAGATTACTCTTATATAAATAAGGGACTTTTCCAAAAGGTTTATGAAAGTGAGGGAGTTCCATTAATATCTTCTTATGTAGATAGTAAGGGAGAAATAAGAGAACAATTTGTATATAAAATGATTAATGCTTGGGGTGATTCTTTCAAAGCTAATGAGTTTTATAATGTAGCCAAAGCTTCTAAGATAAACAATGGCTTTATAAAGGTGGAAGAAACATTTGATAAAAAGAAGAAGAAGCTTACTTCTGGTGAAGTTTCTGATGCAACAATTGTTCCTTTCTTTAAATCTATTGATAAAACAGCAAAAAAAGTTGTACCTTTGGCAGAAGCTGAACCAGTTATGAATAATGAAGAAAGGACTCCTATAGAAGGACTTAAGGAAAGATTAGATAAATATGGCTATGCTGAAGTAGTATTGTCATCTGATTTTAATGAGGGTCCTAGACCTAAAGGTAGATTAAATTCTTTTAAATCTAGTATTATTAGTGTATCTAGTAATATACAAATACTTGCTGATTTAAATCTTAATGAATTTGATTTTATTAATGAGGAAGATAAAAAAAGATTAAATACTTTAAGGTCTTTAGCAGAAGAGTTGAGAGAGATGAATACTAGTGATATATCTTCTACTGATAGAAGAACTGTTGCTGTAGAAAAAAGATTTGCTCAACTTACTAATCAGTTAGCAAATACGTTTGTAGATATAATTGGTAAACATGTAGAAGAACAATTAGGAAAAAAGATATCATCTTCTAAACCTACACAAGCTGTAAGTGATGATGTTAAGAGTGAAATAGAAGCATTAGAAGCTAAGAAGAAATCAAAAGGACTTAGTCCATCAGAAATGGCTACCCTTGCACAATTACAAACAGAATTAGGTAAACAAATAAAATCAAAGTGTTAACATGACATGTCCTAATATAAACTTAGAATCTTGGAAAACATTAGAAGCATCTGTTGGAACAGACAGAGCCTACTATCTATGGGATAGATATGAAGGAGAAGTTCCATCAGAAGAATATGCACAACTAAAGGGAACAGAAAGTTCTAAAGCTTCTCCAGAAACTATAGCAAAGATTAAAGAAGCTGCTAAGAAAATGGGAATTGATATTCAAGAACTAGCTGCGTATGCAAAAGCTACAGGACTTGATTCTAAGGGTATTAATGCTGTAGCTGACCTTGCTAAGGGAGTGATTGCTGTAGCTACAGGAAAAGAAGATGTAGCTCTTACAGAGGAAATGGTGCATTTAGGTTTTGGTATGTTAGAGCAAACCAATCCTAAAATGGTTACAGAAATGATAGGTAAGATTGATAGGTTCCAGATATATAAGAAGACATTAGAGGAATATAAAGATAATAAGAACTATCAATTATCTAATGGTAAACCAGATATACGTAAGATTAAAATAGAAGCTATAGGTAAACTATTAGCTGAAGTTATTGTATATGAGAATGAAGGATCTACAGAATTCCCTGAACTTAGACTAGAAGAAAATCAATCTTTCCTTAGAAGAATGTGGAATAGAATGATGGATTTCTTTAGTGGTATATATGGAAAATCTAATATAAATATATTTGAAGAAGCTGGAGCTAAGATAATAGCAGGTGAGGCTGGTACAATAGAAGACATTAAAAGTGGAGAGATATATTATCAACTATCACCAGAACAATCTGAATTCAATAAGAAAAGAGAAGAAACGGACAATCTTGTAAAAAAAGTATACAATGATGAAAAACCAGATGCTATATTATTAGATTCTGAAGAAGCTAACAACTGGTATGAGATTCAACAACCAGATGGAACATATGCTAGAATTGTAAATAGGGTTACTGATAGAGTTAAAGCATGGTATAAAAAAAGATTTCCAGGTAAAATATTTTCCAAAGAAGAAGAAGCTTTCAATAATCTAAAAAGAGATTATGGAATAGCAGGACATGCTGATCTTGAAGAAATTCATAGTAGGTATTACAATCCAGATGGAACAAGAAGAGAGAACCCATTACCTAGACCTAAGAAATTTAAACTAGAATCTCAAGCAATGTATGATAAACTTGAGACATATTATGTAGATCTTATAGAAAGTCTTAAGGGTCCTAATGGAGAAAACCCTGCTGTATATTCAGAAGTAGTTATATATGACAAGAAAGAGAAAGAAGCTGGAACTATAGATTTTTTAGCTATTGATCATACAGGAAAGGCTCATATTCTAGACTGGAAATTTATGCATATAAAAGGAGACGATGTTGCTTGGTTTAAACAAGGAGCATTTAACATCCAATTAGGTACATATAAAAAAATGTTAAAAGAAAACTACGGTATAAAAGAATTTGGAATGATAAGAGCTATTCCTATTTCTATGGAGTTTTCTAAACAGAACCCTAAAGTTGAAAACTCTAAACTTATTCTTAGTGGAATTGCTATAGGTTCTGTGGACAAATCTAAATTAGATCCTATTGACGAACTATATCTTATTCCTGTATCAGAAGAAACTGAATCTACAGGAGAAAAAGCTTTAGATGAAGTTATATCAAATCTAAATGCCTTATTAGCTCAAGTGGAAAAGCAAGAAGCTACAGATGAAACTGATAGAGAATTTAAGTTTGCTCGTATGAATGAAATCAGAAAAGCTATTCGTATTATACAAGGAACTAATAACTTAATGCCTTTAATTGATGTAATTGAAACTACAAGAAAAAGTGGTGAAGCTATATTAAATGATTATAATGCCATCTATAAAGATAGACCTGCTACATCTGAAGATTCTACTAACAAAGAATTGTCTTTGTTTTCAGAAGAAATGCAAAACTATCTAGATGCTGCTAAAATTTTTGGACCTATATCAGATAAAATAGGAGATCTAATATATGACGAGTCCATGATAAAAGATGCTAAGACAGAAGCTCAAAAAGAATACTTAGCTAATGCAAAAGAAATAAAAGAAAATTTAGAAAAAGAATCAAGAGATATTAGAAAAACTGCAACATCTCTCACAGCAGCTCAGCTTGAATTTGCAGATAAACATATTGGGCAAAGAAATCTTGTAACAGGACTTACTACAGCTGAAGCTGTGGTTAAAGGACTTGCTTCATTATTTAGAGGAGTGAGTGAACTACCTATGGCATCTCTTGAATTGTTAACTAAACTTACTAGAAATGCTCAAGGAAAAGCATCTAAAGAATCATTAGTATCAGTTGATAGATTAATGAACATTAGAAAAAAACTAATGGAAAGAGGAGGGGATATTAGAAGTATAGTTCAAAAAATATATCAAAAAGATGATAAGGGTGGAATTGTTAATAAATTAATTTATCGTTACCAAAAAGAGTTTAATGAAACTGTTGATAAAAAAGCAGATGAAGGTGGAGATAAACAATGGTTACTTCAAAACATTGATGTAGAGGGATATAAAAAAGAAGCTGATGAACTTATCAAAACACAAATAGATAGAATAAATAAACTTCAGTATCCTGGATCTCAACAAGAAGTAGAAAATAGAATAGATAAAGAAATACAATTAGTAAAAGATAAATATGATATTGATAGTAAAAATTTCAATGGATGGAATAACTATGTAATCAAAAGACATCCTCTTGAGAAATGGCAGTCAAAGGAATATCTTGATGTAAAAAATGATGCTGATTTATTTGAGTTGTACACTCTTATTAATGAGATTAACTCTGAAGCTAAAGATAGTGGATATATAAGTGGTATGGTTTCTAAAACATTTCTACCATTTATTAGAAAAAATTTAGCAGAAGAATTAACTTGGAATAACTCTCTAACTGTTATGTCTAAATTTGCTGACAAGATATCAGATAGTTTAAAGTTACAACCTGGTGAAGTGGGATATGGAAATATTAACCAAATCACTGGAGAGTTAGAAAATAGTATTCCTAAATATTACACATACGACTTTACATATAAAGATGGTGTTAACGATTATTCTGATGTAAGTGAGGATATATTTAAGAACATGATTTTATATGTACAACAATTAAACAAATATAAATATCTATCTGAAATAGAAGGACAGCTTAAACTTGTTAAAAATGTTGAGGAAATTAAAGGTCATTTAAAAACAGATAAAGCTGGAAATGTAATTAGGGTAGATGGTATAATTAAACCAGAAAAAGGTAACGAAGCAAATTTAAAAATATATGATGACTTCTTACGCACCTTACTATACGGTCAGAAATATGTACTATCAGATGCAGACACTCCAATTCTAAAAGGAATTAGAGAAGGAATTAATAAATTAGTTGGTAGAGAAGTTTTTAAACTTAACGAAGAAGCTTCTCCTAAATCTTTAATTAAAACAATAGATGCTGTAAATAGAGGATTTAGAATGAAGGCATTAGGATTTAACATTATATCTGGAGCTGTAAATATATTTGGTGCTAATATCCAAGTAGCTACACAGGCTGGAAACTATTTTAAAGCAAGAGAAGTTGCTAAAAATGAGAAAAAATTATTATCTCAAAGCTTTAATAGTGATGAAGATAAAAAAATATTTGCTGAATTGATGAATACATTCATGCCATTAAAAGATGATCCTGCTACAGAAGAATATAAAAAAGCAGGTATGTCTAAATTCACTAATTTAAATCTTGGTGATATGTTGATGGTTTTTTTCAGAGAGCCAGAAATATTAATGGAGAAATCTATATTCCTGACATTATTACAAAATTCAATAATAGAGAATGGTAAGATTGTTAATATAAGAGAGTTTGTTAAGAGTAAATATAAAGATAGATATTCTTCTGGTTCTAACTATTCAGAGATTAAAAAGAAAATGGATACAGAGGTAGAAGAGTTAAAGAGAACAAGATCTATAGATGCTATTAAAAAATTAGAGAATGGTAAATTAGTTATCCCTGGACTTGACCTTACTGATCAAACAGAAATTCAACGTTTAACAAATCTATCAAGAACAATTGCTAGAAATGCAACAGGTGGTATGTCAGATGGAGACAAAAATAGAATGGCTCTTTCTGTATGGACAAATAGCATGATGGTGTTTAAAGGATGGATTCCTAAATTGATGGATACACGTTTCTCTGAATTTAGAAAAGTAAGTGATGACTTCTCTGTAACAATAGATAATGAAGGTGTTTCCCAAGGACAGAAATATGATGTTGGTAGAATTAGACTTTTTGGAGGTGTGTTGATGAATATGATACATGATAAGTCATTTCATTTAGCAAATATTCTATCTGTAAATGATAAAGGAATTGCCCAATTAGATAAAATGTATGAGGAATACGCTAAGAAATATGAAGATAGTACAGGAAAGAAATTAACTATGACTCCTGAAGACTTTAAAGATATGATTATCAATAACTTGCGTAATCAACTAAAAGAGTTTGGTATATTAGCTTCAATGATTGGTGTAATGTTATCTCTTGGTTTTATAGCTCCTGATGATGACAAAGATAAAGCTGCTAAGAATGCACATAGATTTGCACAAAAAGTTGTTGATAAATTTATAGGTGAACTTTCGTTCTTCTATAATCCTTTGGAAATTGAAAAGTTATTAGAAGGTGGAATGTTTCCAGCAATAGGTCTTGTATCAGACTTTACTAAATTTACTAATAACTTCATGGCAGAAGTAACAGGAGAAGACTTTAGTTCAAGTACAAATACACCAGAAGAAGTTAGAAAGAAAGCTCAACCAATAAAGTATGCAATGAAGATGGCTCCTGTTACTACTCAACTTGTATCATGGTTATCTATAATAAGTTCTGATTTTGCTAAAGAATATGATGTAACTATTCCAGCTAAAAGTGGGATAAAATAATTACATCTATTGCTATATTATATCTAATATTTTTATATAACACCTTGAATATCACTTAAAAATACATAAATTTGCCCCTATGCGTACTGCTGAAATTTGCCCAACTTGTGCCACATACACCAATGCTGTATGTGCAATTTATAATGGACTCTACCTTACTAATACAGGTGTAACTCCATTAGACTCTGTAACCACTGCAATCACTAAGATTAATAATAATCTAGTGCCTATACATGGAGTGGTTGCTCCTACAACTAGTGCTGTTTATATAGGACAACTGTATGTTAATACAGCTGCCCCAGCATTATATTATGCTAAATCTGTAGGCTCTAGTGCTGCTGATTGGGTTCTTCTCACTTAATGATTAATTCTAATTTACCATTATGGATACTTCTTGTGCTGCCATACCTTGTCCAGTTATACTTAATGCTACCTGCGTATTTTACGAAGGTAACAATTTAGTATATACAGGAATTAATTCTGGGGACAATCTCCAAACTGCATTACAAAAAATTGATGCTAAGTTTGAGGATGCTGGACTAGGATATGTATTTGTTAATGGAATCATACAAACTGCTCCAGGTGTACCTGTAGGACTTGGTGGTTCATTAACTCATGACACTACTATTGGTGGGAATTACACATTAACTTTTGCAGGTAATTTAAAGGCTACAAAATTAATAACAACAGGAGGCACCTCTTCTCAATTTGTTAAAGGAGATGGTTCTCTTGATAATGGTCCATATCAACCTTCTGGTAATTATATTTCATCTCTTACAGGAGATGGAACAGCAACAGGTCCAGGATCTGCTGTGTTTACATTAGCTACAGTTAATGCTGATATTGGTACATTTGGAAGTTCTACAAGAGTTCCTGTAATTACAGTGAATGGTAAAGGGCTAATTACAGGTATAACCACCACTCTCATCACTGTTCCCTCTGGAGTTCTTATATTTACAGGAGATGTAACTGGTTCAGGACTAACAGGTTCTCCTGTAACCCTTACACTTAACCCAGTGAATGCTGATGTGTATGGACCTAATACATTTTTAAAGTTTGCTGTTAATGCAAAAGGGTTGGTAACTTCTGCCACTCTTGTTACAGCTTTTGATATTATGGGTGCTTTGGGATATACACCTGTTCCAACCACTCGTACAATATCTATAAATGGAGTAACACGTGACCTTTCTACTAATAGAACTTGGTCTGTTGGTAGTGTTACAAATGTTAGTGTAGTTGCTGGAACTGGTATTGCTGCTAGTGTAGCTGATCCTACTAATGCTCCTATTATAACTATTACTAATACAGCCCCAGATCAAATAGTTAGTATTACTAATGGACCAAATATAAGTGTTACAGGATCCTATCCTAACTTTACTATTGCCGCTACTGCTGGTTATGGTACAGTTACTTCTGTTGGTATGACAGTTCCTACAGGACTAACTATCACTGGATCACCTATCACTGTATCAGGAACATTAGGTTTAGGTTTAGATTCAGGTTATTCTATACCTACTATTAGTAATCAAAGTAATTGGAATACAGCATATAACCATTCAATAGTTAGTGCTATTGTTACAGGAACAGCAAATAAAACACTTACATTAACTCAACAAGATGCAGGAACAATATCTGCAAGTTGGACTGATTATGGTCTTACATCTGTGGGAGTTAGTATGCCATCAGCTTTTAATGTATCTAATAGTCCACTTACAAGCGATGGTACAATATCAATAACAGGTGCAGGAACTACTGCTCAATATATTCGTGGTGATGGTTCATTAGCAACCTTCCCTAGTATTGCAGGATATGTTACTAGTGTAACAGCATCTTCTCCTATATTATCATCTGGAGGAACTACTCCTAATATATCAATACCAGCAGCAACCACTTCTGTAGATGGTTATTTAACCTCTATAGATTGGAACACTTTTAATAATAAATCTAACACTGTTGGTACAGTTACATCGGTAGCTGCTTTAACTCTAGATACTGTTGGTACAGATCTAAGCTCAACAGTAGCAAATGGGACAACAACACCTGTAATAACTTTAAGTGTTCCCACAGCTAGTGCTTCAAATAGAGGTGCTTTATCAAGTGCTGATTGGATTACATTTAATTCAAAAGAACCTGCAATAGCTTCAGGTACTACTTCAGAATATTGGAGAGGTGATAAAAGTTTTCAAACATTAAATACAAGTGTAGTTCCTGAATTAACTAATTTATATTTTACTAATGCTCGTGCAATTAGTTCTACATTAACAGGATATATTAGTAGTGCAGGAATAATAAGTTCTGCTGATTCTATATTAAGTGCTATTCAAAAACTTAATGGTAATATAAGTGGATTAACAACAGGCGTCTCTAGTGTATTTGGAAGAACAGGAGCAGTTATAGCAACAGAAGGAGATTATTCTTTAACTCAGTTATCAGATGTAACTATAGCTACACCTTTAAGTGGACAAGTACTAAGATATAGTGGTTCTTCTTGGGTTAATAGTACTGAAACTTATGTAGGTACAGTGACAAGTGTTGCTGCTTTAACATTAGGAACTACTGGAACAGATCTTAGTTCATCTGTTGCAGATAGTACAACCACTCCAGTTATAACACTAAATGTTCCAGATGCATCTGCTATCAATAGAGGTGCATTAACTTCAGCAGATTGGAGTATATTTAATAATAAACAAGACATAATTTCAACAAATAGTCCAATTACATTAACAGGAACAGCTGTAGGTATAACACAATCTAGTACATCTACAGATGGTTATTTGAGTTCTACTGATTGGAATACATTTGATGGTAAACAACCACAATTGAATGGAACAGGTTTTGTTAAAGCTTCTGGTACAACCATATCTTATGACAACTCAACCTATCTAACCACTATATCTGGGATTACTGCTGGAGGTGAACTTTCTGGTACATATCCTAACCCCACCCTTCTTAACTCTGCTGTAATAGGTAAGGTGTTGACAGGACTTAATGTTACAGGTGGAAGTATTGCAGCTACAGATGATATTCTTGTAGCATTTGGTAAAGTTCAAAATCAAATCAATGGACTTGTTGGAGGACTGATTTATCAAGGAACTTGGGATGCAAATACAAATACTCCTACACTTACATCAAGTGTTGGAATTAAAGGACATTTTTATATAGTAAGTGTAGCAGGAACTACAAATCTTAATGGTAATAACAACTGGCACATTGGGGACTGGGCAGTATTTGATGGTAGTATTTGGGGATTAATTGATAATACAGATTCAGTTACATCAGTAAATGGATATATAGGAGCTGTTAGTTTAACTACAGCTGATATTCCAGAGGTTACTAATTTATATTACACTGACACTAGGGCTAGAAATGCAATTAGTGGAGGAACAGGAATTAGCTATGCTCCATCAACAGGAATCATTACTAACTCAGCTCCAGATCAAACTGTAATACTATCTAACGGAACTGCTATATCTATCACAGGAACCTATCCTAGTTTCACTATAAATAACACAGCTCCTGACCAAACAGTGGTGTTGAGCAATGGAACTGGAATATCTGTTACAGGATCTTACCCTAGCTTCACTATAACCAACACTGCACCAGATCAAATAGTTTCTCTAACTGGTGGTGGTACAACTACTATATCTGGAACCTATCCATCATTTACAATTACATCAAATGATGCTTATACAGGAACTGTAACATCTGTTGGATTAACATCTGGTACAGGAATTAGTATTGGGGGATCAACTTCTCCTATCACTACATCAGGATCTTTCACTGTAACTAACACAGCCCCTGATCAAGTGGTAGCATTAACTAATGGCACAGGAATTTCTATATCTGGAACCTATCCAAACTTTACAATAACTAACACTAGTCCATCTAGTGGTGGAACTGTAACAAGTGTAGCAGCTTTAACACTGGGAACAAGTGGAACTGATCTTAGTTCAACAGTAGCCAATGGTACTACCACTCCTGTTATAACATTAAATGTACCAACTGCTTCTGCAACAAATAGAGGTGCTTTAAGCTCTACAGATTGGACTACTTTTAATAGTAAAGAATCTGTATTAACATTCTCTTCCCCTTTAGTTAGGACAACCAATACCATATCTATTCCTGTAGCAACTACATCAGTGAATGGATATCTATCATCAACTGATTGGACCACCTTTAATAATAAACAAGCAACTATAAGTTTAACAACCACAGGAACAAGTGGAGCAGCAACCTTTATTTCAAATACATTAAACATACCTCAATATCAAGCTGCTGGTACTTATGTCACAAGTGTTACAGGGACATCTCCAATAGTATCAAGTGGTGGAACCACTCCTGCAATATCTATTCCTGCTGCAACAAATTCAGTAAATGGATATTTAAGTTCAACTGATTGGAATACTTTTAATAATAAAGCCAATGCTTTAAGTGGAACTACAAACACATTGCCTAAGTTTACAAGTGCAAGCTCAATAGGAGACAGTAATGTAAAAGATAATGGTAATGTTGTAAGTATAAATACTACAGCAGGTGGTTTTGGTGCATTACAAGTGGGTAATTACAATGGGTCTATATTAATGAATACCACTGATGCAAGTGGTGGATTGATATTCCAAAATACTTCTTCTGGTAATAAATTATGGGATTTTTCTTCCTATGGTAATGATATTAATTTTAATGAATCAGGGGTTGCTACTCCTGTAATGACTTTAAAATCAGGTGGTAATATTGGTATTAAACAAGTTAATCCTGCATATCTATTAGATGTTAATGGAACTTTCCATGCTACAGGAGCAGCAATATTTGGTTCTACATTATCAGATGGTGTGAATGTATATACACTTCCAAGTTCAACAGGTACACTTGCTTTGACAAGTGCTTTAAGTGGATATGTTCCAACTAGTAGAACTTTAACTATTAATGGTACCACTTATGACTTAAGTGCAAATAGAAGTTGGACAATCAATTCAATGGTTTATCCATCAGCAGGTATAGCTGTATCAACAGGATCTGCTTGGGGTACATCAATCACAGACAATAGTGCAAACTGGAACACAGCTTATACAAATAGAATAACAAGTCTCACTACAACAGGTACTAGTGGTGCAGCTACATTAATTGCTAATGTATTAAACATACCAAACTATAGTACAGACTTAAGTGGATATGTACCTTACACAGGAGCTACAACTAATGTTAACTTAGGATCATTTAATTTAACTTCAACTAATGTTACAGCTAATGGTAATATAACTTTATATGGCAATTTAACAGGTACAAAAACTGTTTCAAGTGGTAGTCCATATAGTCTCACTGTAACACAGAATAGTACAAATGCTACTGATACAGGTGATGGTGCTATAACCATTAGTCATATATTATCTGGAATAGGTACAGGTACAGAATTAGTAACTAGATCATTTATATTTAGCAGTGATAACCAAAGAACAGGAGGAAGTGTATTAAGTAATAGCAGGGTGCTATATCTTGTTTCCTCTACACAATCAGGAACAACAACCACCAATCTTGACCAAGTTTATATAGAAGGTGGAGCAATGATAGGTACTGTTACCAATAACAGAGGTGTATTAGTGAAGACTATGCAAGGAACTAACCAAGCTGCATTTGTTGCAACAGGGTTAACATCTTCTAATAGAGTGCATTTATTATTAGGCAATTATACATTACCTACAGGTGCATGGGGTATATACAGTGGACTGTCAGATGCTTCATATTTACAGGGTAGTTTACTTTTAGGAAGTGCTACAGATGATGGTGTTAATAAACTACAAGTTACAGGGGCAGCTAAAGTAACAGGACAATTAACATTAGGTTCTACAATCACTAATGGAACATATACATATACACTCCCTGGAGCAACAGGTACAATAGCTTTAGTTGGTGGTGTAGGTGTGGGTACTGTAACATCAGTGGCTGCATTAACTTTAGGTACAACAGGAACCGATTTGAACTCAAGTGTAGCTACAGGAACAACAACTCCTGTAATCACTTTAAACGTACCAACTGCATCAGCAGCAAATAGGGGAGTATTATCTTCAACTGATTGGAGTACATTTAATGGAAAAGAATCTGCTTTAACATTTTCTGCTCCTTTAGTAAGAACTACAAATACTATTTCTATTCCTGTGGCTACTACATCTGTAAATGGTTATTTGTCATCTACAGATTGGACAACATTCAATAATAAGCAATCCACAATAACATTAACCACAACAGGAACTAGTGGTGCTGCGACATTTAGTGCTAATACTTTAAACGTGCCTAATTATGGTTCTGCATTAAGTGGCTATCTACCATTAACAGGTGGTACACTTACAGGAGATTTATCAATAGCATATACAACTGCAAATTTAAGATTGTTTCTTAATAACACTACCGCAACAACAGGTAGAAGTTGGTATTTAAATTCTTATAGTAATGGTAGTTTATATATAGGTAATGCTACAGCAGGAGATATATTTAATTTTTCATCAACAGGAGTAGCCACTTTCTCAGCAGCTTTGGGGGGGACAAGTGCTACATTTAGTGGGTTAGTAAGTGGAAATGGGTTTGTTAATGGTACAAGTGGAACATATAAAGTTGTAACTAATACAAGTGCAACATTAGGTTATTTAATTAGATCAGGTACTTGGAAAGGTAGTACTGAAAATAACCTTTCATTGGCAGCAGAAACAGGTTTTGGGATAACTTTTTTTACTGATGGCTCTCCTACTGAAAGACTTACTATAGCTTCTACAGGATCAGCTACGTTTACAAATTTTGTTCAATCAAATGCAAATTTTATATCTAATATAACTACAGATACACCAACTGTAGGAACATCTAATGCTACGTATAACTATACAGGTTATAGTGGTTATTGGGGATTAAGAACAACAACAACAGGTAATAATTTTGCTTTAGATACATATAATGGAGGTACTCCCAAAAATGTTTTAACTATTACACAAGCAGGAGCAGCTACATTTTCTAGTAGCGTAACGGCAACTAACGGAATATTTACAGGAAGTGGAATACAAATAGCAAGTAATAGTGCAGGAAGTAACTCTACATTTACTTTTAATTATACGGCAAACGCAGCTTCAAGAACTTGGAGGTTTGCAAATGATTATACGGCTTACGGAGATTTTAAACTGCAACAAAGTACAACACAAACGGGAAGTACATTTGCTGATATTTTAGCATTTTCCTCAACAGGAGCAGCTACATTCTCTAGTAGTGTAACAACAGGAGGAAGTCTTGATGTAACAGGAACAGGTAATGTTATAACAATTAGAAAAGCAAGTAATATTCCTGCTATTGCTTGGGTAGGTGCTACATATACTGCAATAATTGAAGGAGGAGATTATTTTAATTTTTATACAGGAGGTACAGGGGGTAGATTATATATAACAAGTGGGGGGGATATAGGAATTGGTATAACAACTCCTTTGCAAACTACTGCAAATAGAACTGTATTGACTGTAAATGGAACTAATCAGTCAATTATTAATTTAGGAAGTGGTGGAATTTTAAGAGGTTATTTTTATGGCGATTCAACTTCAGCAGAACTTTATTCAGCAGCTCAATTGAATTTATTAGCAGCAGGAGCAAATCCTATGTTATTCTATACTAATGGTACAGAAAGAATGCGTATTTTTTCAGGTGGAAATATAGCAATAGGGACTACTACAGATTCAGGTTATAAACTTGATGTCAATGGTACAGGAAGGTTTAGTTCAAGTGTAACAGCAAATGGAGATATTGTAGCAAACTCAGGAAGTTCTACAGCAGTATATGTTTATAATGCTAGTTCTATTAGAGGTAAATTAAGTATGACAGGTAATGAAGGAGATTTAACCCTTTATGGAAGTAGTGCAACTGCAAAAATTTATTTATCTGCTTATTATGCATCATATTTTAATAGTGGCAATGTATTAATAGGAACTACTACAGATTCAGGCTATAAACTAGATGTTAGTGGTACAGTAAGATTTAGTAGTTCATTAACAGGAACAAGTGCTTCATTTAGCTCAACATTATCATCAGCAGGTTTTACAGCAACAACAGGTTCATTCTCTAGCAATTTAACAGTTACAGGTGCATCTACCGTAACTTTTTCACCTTTAGTAGGAACAGGATCAAGAACAGTTTTAGCAAGTTCAACAGGTGTTCTATCTGCTCCTGTATCTGATAGTACTGTTAAAGAAAACATTCAACCATTAGATTATGGTATAGCTGATATAATGAAACTAAAACCTATTTCATTTGAGTATATAGAGGAATATAAAGATTATGGAGAAGGAAAACAAATAGGAAACATTGCACAAGATATGGCTGAGGTTATTCCTGAAGCAGTATTTACTACACCATCTACAGGTAAAATGGGAATTAATTATGATCAATTAAATGGTATTTATATTAAAGCATTACAAGAATTACAAGAACAAATAAAAGAATTACAATCACAAATAAAAAAATAATATGAAAACAATTTCACCAATCCAAACTTGGACAAATGGAAAATCAGTAGAGGCAATAATATTTAATATGTATGTAATAGGTGGTATCTTAGGCTCATCAGCATCATTCTACTACTCATTACTAGATGATAGTCTTGCACAAGTAAGTCAAGGTAACCTTACAATGAGCGGAGAGGATTATCTAGGATGGGGTAACAATGATGAGTATGCTTGGGAATGGGCAGCACAAGAGTTAAACCTTACTATTACAGGAGAATATATTCCTCCTGTTCCTCCTTCTCCTGTTCCACCAACACCAGTTATTGTAGAACCTACTATTTCTGCTGAATAATATAAATTGTTCATCAAAAATTTGGTAGTCTGAAATAATTACCATATGTTTGCCTCTAAAATAACCAATTTATGAAATATAGAGATTTAAACGTCTTAGCTAGTAACTTACAAGCAGTTATTACTAATGAAGAAACCAAGGTTCAGAAGAAGCTTGTAAAGATTTTTGAAAAGGTGAAGCCTATTGTTGAAGAATATCAAGAAAAAGCTAACGATTTAAAGATTGATAATGCTTCAGTGGATGAAAAAGACATTCTTTTATTAGATGAAAAGGGTGGATATAAGTTTACAAAAGACGGACTTAAAGCTTTGACCAAGCAATTACAAGACCTTGATAATCAAGAGTTTGAATTTACAAAGATCAATGTGGTTAACCCACAAGGACTTGAGAAATTTATATTTCTAAAAGACTGGTTATCAGGAGTTAACTTTATAGAAGAAGAGGAAGAAGAACTTTAATCTAAAAATCCTACAATAAATTACATAGCATGCTTTTTCCATATATATGGAAGGGGGATGCTATTTTCATAAATATTCATACATGGAACAAGATTACACACAAGAATTAAAAAGCATGGACGACAGGCTTATTGAAATGGAAGACAAAATTGATCTCATAGATACAAAGCTGACACAAGTTGTAGATGCTATTCTAGGTAATCCCCTGACAAAGTCTGGAGGATTTATGCATGACATTGAAATTATTAAACTACAAATACAGGAACTTGAAAGAAAGCAGCTAAGATATGAGGAGTTTAAAAAGAAAATTACATGGGCAATTGTTGTAATTGTAGCTATAGGTGCTATAATTCAATACATCACTTCTATATACTCAAACATTAAACCTAATTAATATGACAAAGCTAAAATTTGGAAAAAACGAATATTGGAAACCAACCCCTAAGAAAGTAAGAAAAATAGCAGATGCTATATCTGGAGCATGTGTATTCTCTGGAGGACTTACATCTTTAAATGGACATCCTATTGTAGGAACAATTATTTTTGCAACAGGATTCTTAGCTAAAATACTTTCAAATTTCTTTTCAGAAGATGAATCCGCTAAAACAGTTTAATCCATTACATATAGTAATTGTAATATTAGTTGTAATATTAGTTGTAATTATATTATTACAGAGAGGCTGTGCAAATGCTAAAGCCCCTCAAATAATTACAAAAATAGATACTGTCACTCAGATAAAATATGAAAGTGTTATAAAATATGGACATTCAAAACCCATATATATAAAAGCAGAAAGAGACTCAACCCTTCAAACTGAAACAGAATATATCCTTTCTGAAATAGATTCTGATATTTCAGACAGATTTGATACATTAGTTGAGCTGTATTCCATGAAGAACATATATCTGGATAGTATAAAAATTGATACATTTGGATATGTTACATTAACTGACACTATACAACAGAATAAATTCTTAGGAAGATCTTTTATCACCAACATAGTTATTCCAGAGAAGACAATTACAATAAACAAAACAATCACCCTTCCTCCTGTTAGACAGTTATATTTAGGAGCAGGACTAATGGGAAATAGACTTTCTCTAATAAATTCTGCAAGTGCAGGAATATTATATAAAGATAAACAGGATAGAATATTTGGAGCTTCTGTAGGAGTGAGTAACAATCAACTATCTTATGGTATTAGTTCATATTGGAAAATTAAGTTATGATAAAAATAGACGACAATTGCATTAATCTTGTTAAAAGCTTTGAAGGACTCTCTTTAAAAGCCTATCATGGTCCTAAAGATAAACCTGGAATAGACACTATTGGATATGGCACAATCATATATCCTCCATCTTATATGGGAGGAAAGAGAGTGAAGATAGGTGATCCAGATATTACAGAAGCTCAAGCATTTGACTTCCTTAAATACGAGATAAGTAAGAAACTAGTTGCTGTAGATCTTTTAATTAGAGACGATCTTACAATAAATCAATTCAACGCATTAGTAAGTTTTACATATAACCTAGGTGAAGGTTCATTAAAACAATCTCATTTAAGAGATAAAGTGAATGCTAATCCCAATGATCCCACTATACATGATGAGTTTATGAAATGGACATGTTCTAATGGAGAATGTGGAGTTAAAGGACTTATAAGAAGAAGACAAGCAGAATCTGATTTATATTTTAAAAAATAAAAACCAATGGCAAGATCAATTAGTAGTGATTCCAGAAAATTAACATTTGGAGCTAGAAAGAAAGGAAAAGCAAAGAAGGGAAGTGGTCCCAAAGATAAAGCTGTCTCTAAATATAGAGCACAGGGTCGTTAATCAAATTAAAATATATGGAAGGTGACAGTAAAACAATTAAAAAGATTAAAGGATGGCTCTTTGATGTTAGCCATGTTCTTCCTACCATTTGGTTACGACTTCCTATTCAAACTGATAATGGATCTAAGTGGGTCCTTTTGGATAGCAGACGTTACCTTTTATTTAATTTCAGGGTGCTTCTGGCTATCATATATTTTGCTATCCAAGCATTTAAATAAAACTAACAAGATTGATTAGAGTCATTCTAATTAATTTACTTATAGTGATTTTTTCACACCCATTGTAGATATTATAAAAGAACATATCTTTGGGAATTAATTTTTTATTATGGCAATACCATCTAGACAAATAGGCTGGGGTACAGAAGAAAACCTTTTGTGGCAAATTTCTAAACAATTAGAATCACTAACTGGTGTTGCATATAATATACCAGCTCCATTATCTCTTTATTCTGGAACTTTTTTTGATGTTACCACTCAAAATAATGGTGGAGCAACTACAGCTAATCAAGTATTAATATCGTCAACACAAGCTGCTAATGGATTTACATTAGCTAGCAATAAAGTGACTATTCTTAATTCAGGAACTTATTATTTAGATCTTGCTCTTCAACTTACATTCACTGGAGGAGCATCAAGTTATAATGTAACTGTTTGGTATACAATAGATGATGTAATTGTACCTAATTCTGCTTTTACATTTACTACCACTGGAGCACAAAATGATCAAACATTAGCTCATTTATCGGATACAATAGCAATGACTGCTGGACAATATATTAAGTTTTATTGGTGGTCAGCTGCTACTGGCATGAAGCTTTTAGCAACTGCTGCTGGAAGTAATCCAACTAGACCTTTATCACCATCTGTTAATTTTAATATATTTAACATAGGATAATCATGGCAATACCAGCAAAACAAATAGGATGGAGTCAAAAGAGCAATTTGCTTTGGCAGATATCTAAGCAATTAGAAATATTAACTGGTGTGATAGGTAGAAATAATACTACCACTACAACCACCACCACCACTGTTCCTCCAACTACCACTACGACTACTACTATTTAAAAGAATAAACCAATAAAAACTACATATGAAGGAATTAAGATTTATCTGTGCTCAACCAGATGATGCATATTACACATGGCAAGTGCATTTATGGGTGGAGAGCTTAAGAAACATTGGACATTCAGACAAAGCTACAGTGTTAATATTCACTCCTAGCTTTAGAGAAAAGAATGAGAATTGGAAACAGATTATTGATCTCTATCCAGAGACAGAATTTGTATTCTATAAAGATGTGGATGATGTAAGTAAACTTTTAGGAACATACATTCCTATTTTACGTCCATATATATTAATGAAATACTTCAAAGAGCATCCAGAGATGGTGAGCAAAGCAGTATTTTATTGTGATTCAGATGTAATTTTCACAGAAAAATTCAATATAGATGCTTACCTGGATGATGAAATCAATTATCTATCAGATACAAACAGTTATATTAATGCTTCATATTTTGATAGCAAGATTCACCAGGTACTACCTGAGAAGCTTGAAGAATACAAAACAATAGATGTTCTAGCTGAACTAACTAGTTTCATAGGAATTAGTAGAGAAATAGCAGAAAAAAACAATTTACATTCAGGAGGGGCCCAATATTTGTTAAAGAATATTGATGGTAGATTTTGGGAGAAGGTGATGACAGATTGTATATTCATTAGAAACTATTTATTAAGTATAAACAGAAGATTCTTCAAGGATGAAAATGAAGGATATCAAAGTTGGTGTGCAGATATGTGGGCTGTTCTTTGGAACCTTTGGTTGAGAGATCAAGAAACAAAGAACATTGATGATTTAGAGTTTGCTTGGAGTTCAGATCTTATTGAAAAATTAAATAAAACTACCATCCTTCATAATGCAGGTATAACCCAAAATGATATGGGAGACTATCCAGCATTCTATAAAGGTCACTATCATACAGGAAAAGATCCTTTTGATGATCCTCATTTATACAAAGTGTATGAGGATGAGAATAGTAAAAAAAGATGTACACATTATTATGTGTCTCAACTAGTGGAATTGAAAAATAAATATAATCTTAAATATTAATTATTATGATAAATCAGACAAAAGATTTAAAAGCATTTGTTCGCTACGATGGTAGTGGAAGAGTAGTTTCAAGCAGTTTAATACTTAGAAAAACTAAGCCAAAAGTAGGTAACTGGAAACAAGTACAAGGATATGAATGTAATAGTGGTGGTACATCTTACGAGATTAAAGCAACTGCTTCAGGTGCTGTATCAACAGTTATTACTTACAGAACTGGTATTGACAATAGTACACAAACTATAAATTTAGTTGGTACAACATTATTAGTGGCTACTATTTGTGCTGTAACTGGTTCTGTGACTGCTACAAATGCAGCAGGAACTACAACAGTTATTACAGCAGGTGCTGTTTGTTCATGTTCTGGTCTTGATCCTGCAACTAAGTTTAGTAATACAACTACTACATCAACTAGTACAACAACATCAACTAGTACAACAACAACAACAACTACTGCCACACCAACTACTACTACAACAACAACAGTTCTTTAAAAAATAAAAAAATGGCAATAAAATCACTATTTCCAGATGAAATGATGGAAAATGCAATGGGAAGTTCTCTAACATTAGAAACTATTTCAGGAAAGCTTTCTTATTTCTATGAGCAATTACATTTGTTACATTTCCAAACTACATCATTTGCTGAACATGAAGCTTTAGGCAAAATATATGATAAGGTTGGGGATTTTCAAGATGAGATTGTAGAGAAAATTATGGGCTATTCAGGAAGAAGAATTAAAGCATATAGAATTGATGTTTTAAAAGACTATGAATTAGGTGCTCCTAATAGAGTTGTAAGAGAACTAGTTGCTTTTGCAAAAGATCTTGAAGAGTTTGGTGAGTCTAATAATATGCCAGATATTGAAAATGTTGCACAATCTCTATCTGGAGAAGCTGCTCAAACACTGTATCGTTTAACCCTGAGTTAATGCAAATAAATAAAAAATTCTTTCCAGAGGTGATGCAAGATAATGAAATAGCTTATTTTGCTCACCTGGAAGGAATTATAGATTCAATTGATGAACTTTCAACATTAGAAATTACAAAGAATCCTAATTCTTATCACTTTAGACTAGCACCTTCATTACCAAAATATAATGAAATGCTTCTAGAGGAGATATTAAAGTTCCATAACATGTTTCAAATAAGGTTGTCATTGAGCAAAAGTATAAAATCTAGTGCTACAATTACCTTCGAAATAAATTTGGAAAATTAATATTAATAATTTACATTTGTTTTTTAAACCAAAATTTATATAATATGTCAGAAAATGTTGTTCAAATGAACACTTCTAAAATTGAAGAAGCACAAACAGTTAACACGTATGATCCAAATAAGAAATACACGTGGGCTGCTGATGATTCATTCATCCTCTCTGGTGGAGAGTTTGGTGTTATTTTAAACACTCTAAGAGCTATACTTGGAACCCCAGAAGCTTCAAGAGTTTTATTAGCTAACCAAGCAAATAACATTATTGAAGGTTCTCTAGCTAGAGCTGTAGAATCTGGAATTGTTAAAGAAGCTGTAGAAGCTGAATAATGATTTTAGAACCTACCAATAGAATTGATGTACAAACTCCTAATGGTGATGGTATAATATGGTTGGTTACTGACTATGGTCATGAAACAGATACTATTTATACCATCATTATTAATTCTACAGGTGAACTTTGGCAATTTACACATAAAGATATCATTGTCAAAAATAACATAACATTTAATAGAAAATGAGAACAAACGCAAAACTAAAGCCATATGCAAGATTTCTTGGAAATGGAGAAATAGTACCAGGTAGTCTTGGTTTATATTATAGTGCCCCTACTGTTGGTATTTGGAAAGAGATACAACCAATCCAATATTTTAATCAATATAGTAGTAATTATATTAGTATAGTGCAATCCACCTATCCTAATGCTGTATTATCTAACACTTTTGCAAACAAGTTAACAAGTTATCTTAATAGTAGAGGAGTTAAGTCAGAAGATACTGTTTTAAATTCTACAACATGTTCAGATGATGTTAATGCTTCTGAGTTTGCTGATATAATGAATATAGGTCAAAATCCTCCATCATTAAATAACTATCTAGGACCATTTATGGGTGGTGGTCTTGCTGGATATCCTCATACAGGGATATTAGGATTACAAGCTTGGCAAAGTCATGCTACAACAGACACTCCTAATAATGGACCATTGTTATTAATGAATATGCCTCACATAGGTATTACAAAACAAGCAGATCTTGTTGCAGCTAATGATAATGTAGGTAGAATGTTGAGAAGGGGTAAAAGTAGTGCTACAGGTGATAATACATGTGGAGCAGTTGCTACAGCTATTGCTGATGCAATTACATTAGCTGGTGTTGCACCAGTGGCTACAAATGCTCCATTTATAAACAATTACCAAAGATATCAACTTGCGTTGATTACGTATGCTTCTTATGCTTATTATAACACTCATACGTATTCACAAAATATGATTCAAGCTACAGAACTTATAAGAGCAGCATCATTCACTATTTTAAAAAATACATTAATTCCTGCATTAACTGGAGCAAGTAATTTATATTTCATGTCAGGTACATTTATTAATGTAGATGATGGATTTTCATCATGTATTAATTTTAATGAACTTTGGGTGAGAAATGCAGGAACTTGGACAGATCTTACAGCAATATTCAATGCATATAATTAATGGCAACCATCCCAAAGACAAAAGTTTATAACCCACAGAAAGCAGAAGCTTATGTAGGAAAAGGTGTTCTTAAAGGTGGTGGTAAAGTAAAAATTAGTGCTGGAGGAGAGAAACATGTTATATACAAAAAAACTTCTCCTACAGGTATTGGTAAAGGTAAGAAAGGTGATATTATGGTGAATCATCCCACCACTGATAAAGGTAAATGGGACACTATAGATCTTACACAAAAAGCCAAAGCTAAAACAGTTGCACAAGGTGTAGCTTCTACAAGAAAATGGCATAGAGAAAATCCTGAAATGAAAAATGGTGGTAAGATAAAATGCTGGACAGGATATGTAAAGAAAGGCACTAAGAAAGGTAAAGGTGGTAAAACAGTTAATAATTGTGTTAAAAAGAAATAGGTATGGCAACAGCTAAAAAAGTTCTTAAAAATGGAGGAATCACTCCTGTACCTAATGGTCCATTGATTAAAAAAAAAGGACCATTCAAAGGATCCACACTAAAGAATGGTGGATCTACTCCAGCATGGACTAGAAAAGAAGGTAAGAATCCTACAGGTGGATTGAACGCTAAAGGAAGAGCTTCATATAATGCAGCTAATCCAGGAAAACCAGGATTAAAAGCTCCTCAACCTGAAGGTGGTTCTAGAAAAAAATCATTTTGTGCTAGAATGGGTGGTATGAAAAAGAAACTTACAAGTTCTAAAACAGCCAATGATCCAAATAGCAGAATTAATAAATCACTCCGTAAATGGAAATGTTAAAAAATAAATATTATGGCAAAACAAATGATTAAACGTGCAGATGGTTCAACATCTCAACGTGGTTTATGGGATAATATCAGAGCAGCTAAAGGATCTGGAAAGAAACCTACAGCTCAGATGCTTAAACAAGAGAAGAAAATTAAAGCTAAAACAAAAAAATAATGGCAACAGTTAAAAAAATTAAAAAAGCTCAATACGGTGATAGTACAGCTATCTACAAGAAAAAAGGTAATCAAGCTGCATTAGAAATGTCAAAAGCTACTTCAGCTCCTGCTATGAGAGAAGCTTCTATGAAAATAAAGCAAGCAGATAAAGATGTGGATAGACAAAAGCTTAAAGGAAAGCCTGGATATGATAAAATGGGCTTTAAACTTAGAGGTGGTGGTAAAATGAAAAAAGCTCAAGCTGGTCTTGGTCTTAAACCATCTGCTGCTGTTGGACCAATTGATCCTAATGGTGCATGGACTAAAGTTCAAGAAAATACAATAGCTGGAAAAACAGCTGCTGCTCCTGTATTAAAGAAAGATAAAGAACTTGGTGCTACAAAGATGAAATCTGGTGGTAAAGTAAAAGACAAGAACTGGATTCAAAAGGCTGTTAATCCTAAACACAAAGGATATTGCACTCCTATGACAAAAGCAACATGTACTCCTAAAAGAAAAGCATTAGCTAAAACATTTAAAGCAATGGGCAAAGCTCGTAAAGGTAAATAATTATTAAAATATAAAACAAATAAAAATGGCAACAATTAAAAAAGCTGTTAAAAAAGCAATAGCTAAAAAAGTAATGGATAAAATGGCACCAATGATGAAAGGTGGTGGTACATTATCTCCATCTAAGAATTCTGTTTCTAAGAATGTTGGTAACCTTAACAAAGCTAAAGACGGTGCTTCATTTCCTGATCTTAATAAAGATGGTAAAATTAGCAAAGCTGATATTCTTGTAGGACGTGGAGTTATTAAAGCTAAAGCTGGATCTAAGATGAAAATGGGTGGTAAGATGGCTAAGCAGGCTGCAATAGCAATTGCTATGAAGAAAGAAGGCAAAACACCTAAGAAGAAAATGCAATATGGTGGATCAGCTGCTTCTATGGTACCTACATCTATGAAAAAAGGTGGAATGATGAAGATGGGTGGTAAATGTAAAAATGGTTGCTAATGACATCAGGTAAAGCTAAGAAGTCTGGAGCACCAAGAAAGGCTCCCAAGGTAAAGCCTCCTAATCCAGTTAATGGAAATTATATGAAGGAAGCTGATACAGTTAAGAGACTAAAGAGTCCTATGGCTCCTATGAAACAAAAAAGATTATCAAAATGATATGCTCTATTCATAATATATATTATGAAGGAACATGTCCTAACTGCCTAGAAAGTAATAATAAATAAAACTGGCAAGCCCCCCTATAGTCTCAGTATTATAGGACTAAAAGAAAAGCTCCCTATTAAGGAGCTTTTTTTTATTTCTTCATTCCCCAGAAATATAAATCTTGAGGCCATGTTTCTCTAGCAATAAACTCATGCTCAGAGAAATGATTTTCCATATCTATCTCTTCACGAATATCTTGTTCTGTAAGATTCATGTAATAATCATTCTCAATTTCTGATGTAAATGGAGAATCTTGAGGAGTAGTTCTTTTTGTACCATGTTCATGTCTTCCTGTTGTAGCACAACTAAATAAGAACACTCCTCCTGGTTTAGTTAGATTGATGCAGTTTTTAATTGTATCTTTCCAAAATTCATCATGTTCAAAACATTCAGCTGATATAACAATATCAAATCCTTCAGAGTCTTTAAATTCATGTCCTCTACACACAACATCTACATTATTTCCTGCACCAATATCTACACCAATGTATTTGTAGTTTGTAAATAAATAATGATTGTTTCCATTAATATCTAATGAACCAATATCTAACACTCTGCAATTTGTAAACTTTTCAGGAAATTTATCTTTTACATATGTCATGAATGTTCTCTGTTCTGGATGTGCCATTTTACAATTTTAAATAGTTTTTTAATATTTCTGAATAATCTTCTTTCCAATTAGGAACTAATAAGACTTCTCCTGTTGGAATTCTTCCATTGATTCTTTCTCTTTCAATATGAGCACTGTGCCTTTGTATAGCATTGAGTTTTCCAGGATGATCTGTACCTTCTCCACTCATATGATAACCTCTACCTCCCCACATATAAAACCAAGAAGCTTCTTCTTTAGGCATTTTAACAAATAGTCTTCCTCCATATCTATTGATACTTTCAATAAATGTCATATCATATCCAGCATTTTCAAGAGGATGTCCTCCTACAGCTTTCCAAGCTGATTTACGAAACACAATACCAGAATTACCTATCCAACCCACTTGTTCAATTCCTGTAATATGACATAACACTCCTGTTTCCCAGTGAATGATATTCACACTATCAGTCATGTATTTAGCTACATTATTTAAATGGTGTGGTAGAGCTACATCATCATCATCCCATTGACATATTATATCTCCTTGACATAATTCTGTAGCATAATTCTCTTTTTTACCTATAGTGGTAAAGGTCTCAGATAGATTAACTATTTTAATTTGAGGATGATCATAAATAAGAGTTTGCAAAGGATAGTCATTAACTATTACAAGCTCACACCTATCTGAAGGATAGTCTTGCTTGAGAAAAGATTCAATACTCTCCTCAAGCGTAACTACTCTTCCGTAAGTTATACATTTACAACTAATGAATGGAAGCATATTATCCAATTGATGTTAACATATAGAATCTACTAGCATCAGCATCATCTAAATAGATTTCACTTTGAAATATATTACGTTCACGCTTAACACCTTTAATCTTGTTGGTCCTAACATCTATATCTGGAGTTTCTTGTACTCTCTCATGAAGATCATCTAATAAGACTAATGTCCTACCATCTTCAATTGATAGGCTACGAATAACCTTTTCAACGTTAAAACTGTCTGTATAAGTTTTAAATTCTGGGGCTTCAGGAGTTCCTCCTGTAATGTCTTTTCTAGTGTAAAAGAACTGATTTTTCATGTTTATTTTGGTTTATTGTTTAAAATTATTATCTATTATATTCATAATCTAGGATTTTTCCAACAAGATCACTTCTGTGATTTTCTTTTAATTTAATCCATTTAATGTCTTTGATTTTCTTAGATAGTTCTATAACATAACTAAGTCCATTAAAGTCATCTTTAATATCCTTTTGTTCATTATCTCCATTAATAATAATCTTTCCTGTTTTACCAAGCCTAGTTAAAATTGCTAATATTTCATGCTTAGAAAGATTTTGAGCCTCTTCTACAATTAAAAGATCATCTACAGTTTTACCACGAATGAATTGTACAGGAAGAGCCTTCACCTTACCATCTTTGAGCATGTTGTCCACTTTAACTTTATCCCAGCATTTGTAAAGATTATCTTTGAATGCTTCTAGATATGGATCAAACTTTTCTCCAAGATCTCCAGGTAGAAAACCTAATGATTTGCCCACTTCAATTGCTGCTCTAGTGATGTAGATTTCTTCTATTTGTTTTTTATTAAGAAAATCTAATGCCACTTGGGCACATACAAGGCTTTTACCTGTACCTGCCACACCTGTAACAACAACCACTTGATTATCTACAATAAGACTTTTAGCAATTTTTTGTTCTTCATTGAGTTGAATAAGATATTTTATATCTGTTTTTCTTTCTCTGTTAGGCTTTTCCATATTTAATTTTTAATAATTCACGTTGTTTATTAACTTCTTCGTATTTATACATATCACCTTCTACATTGGTGTGTTCATCAAGTGTCAAAAGTATGATATTTTCTTCATCTAAAGAAGCTTCTGGGTATTTTTCTTTTGGAAGAATGTGATGGAAATATGTGCTCATTGGTTCCTTACCTAAATATTTTCCACTAATCTCAGAGAAATGTCTTCTTTTTTTCCATAAAGACATAAAAAACTCCTGCATCTCACTAATTTTCTTTACGTTACCAGCAGAAAATGCAGATTTGTTTAATCTAGATTGAGCTAGAGGTTTTCTAGGTTTATGTTGAAAACAATATTCACTATCAGCATTCTTACCACAGGTTAAACATTTCAAATTACATACAGTTTAGAAAATGATATAATACGCTACGATCTCTATTGATCAATAATGCTGCTTTTCTTGTATTTAGTCTTCTACTAATTACAGCCTTACTAAAATCTATTAATACACGTCTTTCTTTTTCATAATCACTGTGACTCACTCTGAGTTTCTTAGCTCTAAGTTTGTTAGCATCAGCCCCATGTTTTGAAACACAATCATTAAATAGTTCTTCCAGAGATTGATTACTTACAACATCTTCTCTAGGATAGTCAATCAATCCTTTCATTCTCAACCAGTCTATCTCTAATTTTCTATCAAATAGTTCATAAAAGTCTCTCTGGTATTCCTTAATTTTTCCTAATTCTGTTAGCTTCATATTATTTTTTTATAGTTTCCTCCTGTTTTTAAATTATAAAGATCAATAAAGAGGTTAATTTGATCCTTCCATATCTTATATGCTTTCTTCTTAGTCTTGCTAACCTTTTCAGTTTCAAGTTTTTCTATCTCCTTTTTAATATCAGGAGCACTAAGATATTGTTTTTTAAAGATGTCTATTTCATCTTCATTAAGGGATGTGATTATACTCATATATCTAATAATTTAAAGAGTTTTCTAAATGTGTTAATGTCTTTACATTCTCCTTTAAATAATGTTCCCTCAGCATTATATATAGAAATTCTAAAGGACAATATCTCATCATGTAAATAACCAATGTAGACTTTAAGAAATATATCTTTTTTAGTATAATGATTTATAGATGTCTCTTTCCATCCCTCAGCTTCTATTTGTTCTTTAGTGAGATAGGGAACTCTAATTATTTTATCTTTTATACACTTAACTACTGATTCTAATGCAGTGTATGGTTTTACTGTAATTGGGTCCCACTCAGCATATAATAAAAGCTCACATTCATAACCAGCATGTATATCTTCTATATCTGGAGTAAAATATTTATTTTCCATAAATATTAATTTAATCCTGTACTTCCAAATCCTCCTGTTCCTCTTTCAGTTTCTGATAGGTCTTCCACCTCTATGAATTCAACAGGAGTGACAGCTTCAAAATATATTTGTCCCACTCTATCTCCTGCACCATAAGGAAGAGAAGTAGTTATAAGATCACCATTTAATGGTGTGAGAATCATTTTCCATTCTCCACGATAGTCAGCATCAATAATTCCCATTGAATTATTCATCATCCAGGGATGTTTAGTTAGATTACTTCTAGGGATAAGAATTCCTTTATATCCTCTAGGGATTTCTGTTTTGAATCCTAGTCCTATTACCATTTTACCATCCTCAAATGTAATAGAATGTGCATATACATCAGAGCAAGCAGCATCTAAACTCCCTTTAAAAGGAAGTTTAGTGTTGCTAGAGATTTTTTTAAATTTCACTTGTAACATCAGCAATTATTTTTTCATCGGTTAAAAATTCAATTTCTATTTTAGGTTCTTCTACGACAACCTTCTCTATTGCATTAATCTTGTCAATGATTTGAGACTTTAATTGATTATAGAATTCTTCATTGTCTGTTAATAAAGCACTGAATTCCTCAATAGTATATTTGGTTTCTCCCATAGTGATGGTTTTTCCCCATTTCTTGATAAGTTCAAAGTCACTAGCAAGTTCCATAATCTCTTTAAGTTTATCAATACCCACACCATAAACAATCTCAAATTGTGCAAGTTGATATGGAGGAGACATTTTATTCTTAATAGACTTCACCTTAGTTATATTACCATAAGCTTGATCACCTTCTTTTGCAAGACTCTTACTCACTTCTATACGTACATCTGTATAAAACTTAAGAGCATGTCCACCTTGTGTTGTAGTGGGGTTACCAAACATAACACCAATCTTTTCCCTGTATTGAGAAATTACAATAACACAAACATTGTTTGCTGATAGGGCACCTTTTAGTTTTGGATAGGCATTGCTATTCAATAAAGCTTTTCTACCAATAGAACTATCCCCCACCTCACCATCTAACACTTTCTTAGGAATTAAACTTGAATCTGAATCGATGATAACAAGATCAATTGTTCCTGTATTAATCATTTCCATAGCAATGTTAAAACCTTCTTCACCACAACTTGGCTGAGCAATCAACATTTTATTTGTATCAACTCCTAGAGATTGGAAATAAGTTTTATCTACAGCATGCTCTCCATCTATATAGAGCACCACTCCACCTTTCTTTTGACATTCTGCTACAGCATGTCCACAGATTGTAGATTTACCTGAACCTTCCCATCCCATTAGTTCATACATTTTACCTTTTGCAAATCCTCCAATACCTAGAGTGATGTTATCAAATCCAATACTTCCTGTACTGATTAGATCATAATCACCAGTTCCTTTACTGTCTAATGTAAGAATTGTACCTACACCATAGGTTTTGTTTAGCTTATCAAGAGCCTCTTGATGTTTGCTGTTCACCTTTACTTCTTTTGTTGCTTTTGCCATATTTTTTCTTTTTTTATTTTAACAAATTTACTAAAATTAATCCACATAACGTTAAAAAATATACACTTTTTTTGAAAAAAAATAGCCCCAGTGTAGAAACACCAGGGCTTTCATCATTATTAATCAAAAACAAAAAATATTATCTTTTATCTTTTATAGAATAATAAATACCATTTATTATATTCTGTACTAGGTTATCTCCTTTCATATTACACTATTTCACATGCTCCTCCTCCACAAGCAACAGATTCATTAAAATTCACTGTATCATCTAGCTCTGTAACATTTGTAAGATCAATAGATTTTAAAGAATTAATCTTCTCATCATATTGTTCTTTTGTAATGTCCTCGAAAGGTGCTTGTTTATAGCTTCCTCCAAAATGTGGTAGTACAGATAGTCCATTGTACACTTCTCTATTTTCCCACATCCAATCACCTACCTCTTTCCATCCATCTTCTAGAATAGAGATTGTAGCACTTACATTATGTGTATTATCTCCATTTAAATGTCCTGGTACAATCCATTGTGTAGCAAATTTCTTTACACGTTCTAATGTATCAAGTGCTGTTTCTGTTCTAAGGATAGATCCTTCAGGAGCTTTAACTGGAATACGTACACACACTGTATCTTTAGGTCTAAGTACATCATCTTCACATAATTCTGGGTGGTTCACCATTAAATAGCTAGCAATGTCCTCATTCTTATTAAATCTCATGGTTCTTAAATAGTAGTCATTATGCCAAGCATGAATTCCACTAGCTGTACCTAAGACTAGACTAGTTGTTCCACTAGGCTTAATACATGTAATTCTAGCTGCTTCATTAGTTCCAATTTGGGCAGATATCATACTATTAACAACCTTTGCTGTGTTTGCAGCTATCTCAAGATTGTATTTTAAGATTTCACCAGATCCTATACCTGTCATTCCTATGCCCAATAGAGCATCTTTCTGTGTTGTCTTAGCCCAGATAGGTCTTAGATAATGAAAGTCACTAAATCCAGCTTGCAATGTACCAAAGAATGATGCTACCACCACTCTATCATTTAATTCTTCCTGACTAGATATATCACTAACATTCACCTCACATAGGTTACAGAATTGATATGGTCTTAGCCCAATCTCACAACAAGGATTAGTTCCCCAATCTTTGTTATTAGTCCAATAGATTCCTGGTTCACCACTTCCTGATAGTTCAATCCTTTTCCAAAGAGCTAAGAATTCTTCTTCTCCAACTTGTCCTCTCTCAAGAACAGCTGAATTATTACTTCTACCTCTTTGCTCATTCAATTCCCACCAAGATCCATATTTACATGTGATCATTTCCTCATCATCATGACTAAATAAAGAGATCATTGCACTTCTTCTAATTCCTCCAGCTAATACAGAATTTGCTATATGACATTGAATATCATGGCATTCTAAAGGAGATAGCTTACTACCATTCTCTTTTCTTTCCATAACAGCATCAATATGAGCTAATGCTATCTTTAATGGTTCAGGACCAGGTGCTTTACCACCAGCTGTAACAAGTCTTGCTCCTTTGTGTCTAATAGCTCTAAAGTCAAATTTAGGCTTATATCCACCTTCAAAGTAGAATTTCATTAACACTTTAACAGCATCAGCCCATCCCATAATACTATCCTCAATTAGATAGGTTCTCATTTTATAAGTGTCTTGCTTCTTTATAGCTGGAAGTTGTTCTACGTGATGTTTTTGAACACTAAATCCTACACCAGTTCCTCCTAATAAAAGAAACATAGTTTCTGAAAAGCTATGTAAGCTATCAATTGGTAGGTAGCAACAGTTGTAAATTCTTGCATTATTCACTTCAGCCGCACTTCCTGCAAACTGTAATGCTCTCATAGATGGTAAGACTTTCTTTTCTCTGATGAATTTAGCACTATTGATGATAGCATCTTCTAATAAAGGATATTTTTTAATCATCATTGTTTGATAACGATCAATAATTTCATCCCAGGTTTCTCTTCGTTTTAGTTCTGAATTGTATTTAGCATATTTGCTAAAAATTGTAATTTTGCTCAAGGCTTCTAATCCTAAATCCATGTGTTTTTTGTTTGTATGTTAAAAAATAAAAGGGGAATGCGAATTTAATGCATCCCCCTTTACTAACCAAGAGAAAACTAAAATATTATATAACCATGTTCCTTATTAACATACCAAGTTCACAATCATTTGGATGATCTTTAACTAACCTAGTTATTTCTTTATTTAGATACATTATTTTCTCTAAATAAAGAGTAGCATCCATCAATTCTTCCTGTAGATGTTTTAAATAATTATCCTTGTTATTGTCTTCTAGAGTGGTGCCATATTTAGCAATACCAATATAACTCCTATCTTCATATTTATTAATAACTTGTTCTACTATTTTATCTCTCATAATTTATCTATATTTATCCAACCTTCTTCCATAGGTCCTTTTTCATTTAATATAAAGTTTCCTTTAAGAATTCTAATATTTACGCCAGGTAGGGAATTTAACCTTGCTCTTGTAGTGACAGTTTCCCAACCACAATGATTAATTAGAAGTTCATCTTTGTCATTTCTTTTAGCTATAAGATTATCATGTAAATATAAATGAGGCTGACAATCTATAATATCTATTTTCGTATGTTTATTACGAAAACGTCTTTTTATAGTAAAATTTGTTTTGACCAGTTCATCTATTTGTCTCATAACTTACTATTTAAAATTTCAAATGCTTGTTCAATAGCAGCTCTTTCTGCTCCTTTTCTATTATTATAAACAATTAAAGAAACAAAAGAATTATTTATAATATGAGTAAATGTAGCTGATGAATCTTCTGGTAATACATTAATTTGAATATATATATGATTTTCATCAAATGCATCAAATAATGCTCTTGGACCAATATCAATCACTGCTGCAATTTTATAATCATCCACTCCTTCATTCCTGACATGTTCTTTAAAATCTTCTGGAAGAGAATCGTTGTTTAATGATTCTAACATTTTTTCTAAATACCATTGTTTCACTACAATAGCAGCTTTTGGGTAGGCTTCTAATAATTCTAATGCTGTCATATTATTTTTTTAAGTTTTGTGTTAATTCATTTCCTGCTTTTCCCCACCAATCTCTCTCAAAATCATATTCTACACATTCATTGTCTCCAGATTTGATACAATCATTATATAGAATTGAATTCTTTGTACTTTCCATTTTACAAAATAATATAACACTAGTTACACCAAATTGTCTCACTAGTTCATCTAGTATTTCTTTATTGTACATGCTCTTTAAATTTATTAATGTTAAGAATTTCATTTTTATACTCATATCCATGCCAAACTTCTTGATCATGATCAAATATAACTCCTAGCTTTTCTTCCCAAAATAAAATCATGTCTTCAGTTTTATTAAAAACTCTGTATTGTAAAGATATTTCCTCTCTATGAAGTCCATTCTTTACAATTTTGACAATTTTTGGAAATAATGCTTGGAATTCTTTAGAAGTTCTAGAATATAAACCTTCTTTTACAAGCTTGTAATCCTTATTAAATTTTGGATTTAGCTTGTAAACTACGACAATATATCCATCTTCATAATCATAATCATCTATTACGCTTTTTGTCCTTTCATATTCTCCATCTAGAAAACTACGAAACTTATCAAGATTGGATGGTTTAAACAAAAGATAGACACAGTTTTCATAACTTGCTGCATCTGGGCTTTCATCTTTTGCATAACCATTTATATATCCATTGTCTTTTAGCTTGTCTTTATCTATCTTTAGCGTAGGAACCATGAATATACTAGTTATTGTCTTTTTTATCTCCATTTATCTAATGTTTACTACTCCGTTATTAATGTAATTCTCCTTGCTGATATTCCATGTATCATTAGCAATTGCCCAGTCTAAGTTCTGAATCAATAATTTAACACCTGGATAGACTCTTCCTTTATGTTCAAATCCATTATATGCATCCATTATATCTATATCAGTCATTGTATAAATCAATGGATTGAAATAGTTTGTGCTGTCACATACAATAAACTTAGGATAGAGAACTGTATAACCTTCAGGACATATATATGCAGATGCTTTCCAATATAAATAAGCTTGAATATAACTTCTCCTGTATAGATAATACTCTTCATAGAAGTTTTCTACAGCCCAAACACATTTAAGATCATACACCTGGATTGTTTTCTCATTGTGATCAATCACAATTTTATCCATCATACTCTTAAATGGATGCTCATCCACAAGATATCCTTCTACCTGGAATTGATTCATCACTGTATAACGAACACTACTAACTAAATTAATCACTTCTTTAGTGACAAAATTAGTTTTAAGTTCAGTTACTGTTCTATCAGCATTAGCTATATCTTCAGTGGTTACCACTGTAAGACCTTTAGCCTGCACTTCTCTCATTTCTTTATAGAAGATTTCTGCATCACTTCCTATAAACTTAGTAAGAACAGCTTCAAATTTAATCTTAAACCCAGAATCAACATATGCATCCTGTGCAATCTGTTCAAATGTTCTTGTAACTGCACCAGTATCAGCATCTGTAGAATCTATTGTATGCTTACTTAAAGCATTTACAAAGTCTAACATCAATCCTGTAGGTGCTTTACTACATACAGATAGATAGAATCTATTGTCAAACTCTTCTGGTTCTAATAGAAGTGTCTCAACTATCCTGCCAATTGTCGCAGCCTTGTTTACACCTTCTTCTACTGCTTCATTAAGAATATACTTACGATGGTATTTCTTTCTGTCTAGACAAAATTCCTTCAAGGAACTAGAGCTGTCCATTTTTACTGCTCTATAGGTTGCTTCTGTTTTCATATTTTTTGTTTAAATGATTCAACAATTAGTGAGTACATCATTCTAACTTCCGTAGGAACGTTTTTAAAGAACCATCTCACTTCTAATTCATAATCGTAATCTTCTGGATTAATTCTTTTTGGATTTATTAGCCAGAACTTGTGTTGTCTACCTTGATATTCTACATATCCTTCATGCCAATTCTCACAGAATGATGGTGTTTTGTTAATACTAATTTCACTTTTCTGTTCCATTTTTATCGTTTTGAGTTTTAATATTGTGACAATTCTCACATAAGACTTGTAAGTTGTCAATTTCACAGAATAACCTTTCTACAAACCCTGGAAGATCGTTAGCACACTTCAATGAACCTGCTCCTATAATATGATCTACGTTAACTTTCTTTTCAATAAACCAATTCTTACACTCATTGCATTGATATTCAAATCTTTGTCGCTTATTAGGTCCTTTGTAAACTCTTTTAGCTAACATTTTGCATTGTGTAATAGGTTTCCACCATCTTGATTTTTGTCTAAGACCACTACGTATAAAACTCCAGAAAGCACTTTCACTCATTGTGCCAGCATTTCTAGTCTTGGGAGCAGCTATTCTTTTCTTTGCAACTTTCTTAGGGGCTGCTTTTTTCTTTCTAATCATAATAAATAAATAAAATCTGTCCCAAATATACGAAATAAATGGGACAGATTATGTTAAAATTTAATCAATATTGCTCACTCTACTTGAAATTTCACTTTTCATTTCATCTAGAGATTTTACAATATTGTTAATTTCATTTACAGAAATACTTGGCAGATTGAAATCATGCTTGCTAGTTTCTGTTTGGAAACCTTCTTTAGCTTTCTCAGCAAGATTTTCCAATTCACGAATTGCATATGCTTCATCTAGCTGTAAGAAATCAAAATCTTTATCATTCATGATTTCATTTGCTTCAGTAACATTTGTAGTCATAAATGGAAGATATTCCCAGCATCTACCCTTCTCTGTACCAATACCCACAACTTTCATAGGATTGTGAAGAGTGAAAACTGTTGTATCACCACATAGAACATAAGGAGCTGTATGACCAGCAAAGTGTAATCCTGCTGTAGCACAATCTTGTGTACTCCAATCACAATTCTCACTTGGCATACTCACCACTTGTCCAATGCGAATATCAAATGTTCTTGTCCAGTTGTCTGTAAATCTATTCTCTGATCTATTAGGAAGATCAAGATATAGTTCTGTTAGATTACCAATCAATTGACCATTGTCTTTATGATAGGTAACTTCTACATCACCTTTACCATCGCACTCATAACAATGACCATGATCATCATATTCTTCATCATATTCAAAAGTTGTTCCAGAACCATCACATCTATCACAATCTTCTATCATAGTGTAAGTTAAGGAATCAGTGTGAACCATTTTATATGCACCATTCTCTAGGAATACATGATAATCAGCTGGAGATTTCTTCCATACAGCTTTCACTTTATTATAAGCATTGCTAATGAAATGAACTAGTTCAGCAGATCCATGAGATGTTACAACATTTCTCAATGCTACAAAGAATCCTTGTTTAGTGATCTTCATACCATTTTTACTTAGGAAATCAAATAAGCTGTTTGCCACTTCTACTCTTGGATTTAGACAAGCCCACATAAAGAACCTCTTTAGTCCAACGAACTCATCATTTTGTAACAACAACTTTTCTGCATATGGTTGGGAGAAATCGCTATAACTGTCTACAATCTCTATAAATCTTTCTATTAGTAATTGAGGAAGACTTCTATTTATTCCAGATAGATAGACAGAATTACCCTCCACTCTAAAATGGCTAAACTTGCTCAAAAGTTCAAAACCTTTGTGAATAGCTTTAAACCTTTTAACTTCATCTTCTCTTTCTTTTCTTTCTTGCACCACTTCCTGTGTAGCAACAAGATCAATTAACATGTTCTCTGTAAAACATGCTCTAGCTCTTTTGAAATCATCAGCTGTAGCTCCAGGCTTTGTAATTATGCTACCATCTTTTAGAACAATGGTGAGCACATCATTCACTAGTTTTACATTTAGATAGGGCTTGTTGTCTAAATCTTCTTTAGGCTCAACTTTAGGTTCACTGCTTACAATGTTGACACTAATTGTGTCTGGGAAAGGTGTTTTAAATAAATCTTTACGTAAGAGGTCATTTTTGATCCTCTGTTCCTCAATCTGTAAATCTTGTAACTCTTGTACTTTTTTGGATTTGAACCAATTGAAACTGATACTCATGTTGTTTTTGTTTTAAATGTGAAAGGGGGAGAATATCTCCCCCTTTTTAATTAGTCTATTAATTCTTCAACGTTTTCTTCTGTTAGCTCTTTCTCTAACAACTTTTCTTCTGTCAACTTAATGTTGTAGTTTTTCCAATCTATTCTTGTTCTGTAATATTTGAACAAATCTGCAATAGCATCTAGAATTGGATCTTTCTCATTACGATAATAAGAAAGCTTATCACATAATGGTTGTAAGAATGTAAGTTTCTCTGTAAGAGTTTTAATTTCCTTATATATAGGATATATCTCTCCATCGAACAAATTGTTAGCGTTAGCTATTTCTAACATTGCACTATATATGTCTTCATTTGCATAACAAAAATATTTACCCTTGTATTCTTCTAATAAATCAAGTTTTAGATAGAGATCACCAGAAATGCCCATAAGTTGTTGTTTCTTCTCAAACACATCCTCATTTTTCCTCATTAATTGATGAATAAGATATGCAGTGATTAGTCTTTTGAATGGTTTGTTTTTACCTTCCATAAATGTTTCAAGTTTTACCCAATTGTGAATGTCTATTTTTTCTAGATTCTTTAGTTCCCTTTCTGAGAACTGAATAAATTTAATCTTTGTTTTCATCCTGTTGCCTGCAACAATACTAAACAATTTATCCATTTTAGCTACATCAGCATCTCCACCATATACAACAAGGTGTTTCATGCGATGTATTTCCTCTAGTTTATAGGTTACACTCACCCATTTACAGTTTTTACCATCTACATATCTCTCTAATGGTGTGCCTTCTTTACCAACAATCTCTCCTGCTAGTTTAACTCTTCTTACACCACCACCAGTTGTTCCAGTGATAACTGCTTTTGCTCTTGTGTTGTTTTTTATCCATATATCAGGAATAACCATCTCATCAAGATTAATAAAATTATTAGTTAACAGGGATACAATATGTTGATATTCTTTAATTCTATCTCTCCATTCAGATTTTGGATGTTTTTTAAGCTCTAGTAATGTTACATATGTTTTATAATTAGTGGTACGTAAAACACTTCCTAATGTAACAGATGTATGTTTTCTCTTAACTAGTTTACCTTCATTCTCCCATCTTCCAGTATGAATAGATTTCAAATAGTTTTTCTTTGCACCAGAGATTTTATCAGAATATATGTAAAGTTTATGTCTGTCTATGTCTGATGTATTAATCACTTGATCATAGCTTCTCTTTGCTTCTTTTATTCTGTTATTAGAAACACTATGCTTTATCTCATATTCCTGAAGAAGATGCTCTCTTATGAAATTAACTCTCTCAAGATCTAAGAGTTTAACACCTTTCAATGTAGGACTTAGAAGCTTTATAGAACACCACTCATGTAAATTGCTAATATTTAATGATGAATCTTTTTTGAATCCTTTTACATACCTTCGAGATTCAGAGAAATGTTTAAATACAGCCGTAACATCATCTGTTTCAACCATAGTCTCATTATACTTATTAGCATAGAAATCAGCCACCTTCCTTATCTTATCTAGGATGATTTGTTTAGCTTCCTTGGTATATCTAATGGATTCTCTGTTTGGAGTGGGAAATAACCCATCTGTAAGACTAAACCTCAATGCTACAGGAAAGTCTATCCTTTCTTTGATTCCTAGTTTATCGAAATCAATAGGATAGTAGACATTGTCTAGAGATATGTGTAAATAATCACTACTAGATAGTTCAGAGAATTGGAAATGTTCACTTCTGTGGATGATAAAATCATTGTTTACATTATCCTCACAATCAAAATAAACACTCTCAAAATAAGCCAACTGCTCCTTAATCTTCCTGGTGAATGCACTTCTATCATAGTAGTTAACTGGAATAATGATCTTTACACCATTTTCTTCTGTTGTAGAAGCTTCATAAAGAAGATCAATGCTGTTGGTGTCTTCACCTTCATACATCATGTATTTCCTCTCCATACCATCTTTCCTACATACAAAATAGAAACTAGAACTATAAGCAAGAGGAGCCTTAAAACCAAGTCCCATCATACCCAATTCTGTATTACTATTCCTTTTGGTAGATTTACCGTATTTACTAATAATATTACGTACATCATCAGCATCTAAGCCTATACCAAAATCTTCTACAGTGAATTCATAATTGTCTTCTTTGTTCTTCTTAAATCCTACAACTATAGGTTTGTCAACACCAGCTCTTCTATGACTATCAAGTGCATTAGATGCACATTCTCTGATAGTGGAGCCTATTGAATCTGAATATAGATTCTTACTTAACATCTGCATCAATATCTGAGCAGAATCTAAGTCTAATGACATACCAATTGATTCTGATGAATCTCCTGTTTCTAAAATGGTGGCTTCTGTTTGTTTTTCTAATATCATTTGATGAAATTTAACTTAATTAATACTTCTTTTGACTTTTCGTATGCTTCTCTATCTGCTTTATTTGTAAATATATCTTCTGGATGAAGAATTTTTATCACTCTTGTATCATGTACAGTGTTTATATATGATTTATACAAACATTTTATTGTCCATCCATTCTTATAAGCCCCAGGATTTTTGTCCTCTGGAAGTTTTTTCCATGCTTCATAATCTTCATATCTAACTTTAGGAGCCCATATAGTATAATATTGTAATGTTTTATTTATACCATCACCACAATACCATCCAAAATCCATACAATTATTAACACTTACTCCAATAAAATCTCCTATTTGAAGATCTCCTCCGTATTTTAATGTTCTCATAATTGTTGATTTGTAATTAATTGTTCAATATCACGTACACATAAATGCATTTCATTAGAAGGACTTTCACCTTCTTCAATTTCATTCATACATAATTCTAAAAATTCAAGCATTTGCTCTTTTAGTTCTGGATGTTTAACAATCATGTCTCTGACATAATTTTTAAGGTCTCTAGTGTTTTTCATAATTAATTGCTGTTTTTCTTAACTAATAATATTTGTCTATATGCTAAATCTATATACACTTCTTTATTATGATCTTTATTGGTGAGTATATATTTATTTTCTGTCCATTTATGTGTATTAGATGTATGTACTATTGAATCAACTCTTGTAGAACATTTTACAGATTTATACATAGGACCCTGTGTTTTCCAATGTAATTTCTTTCCTGTCTGAGGAGTTCTCAACAATATTAAATATTTAAAAAAGCTCTGACAAGAGATGAGTATTTCATCTCCTGCTTCTAAATCTTTGATTTCTACTTCTTGTAACATGGTTTTATTTTTAAAATGGTAGAATATTCAACCATTCGATGGTAAAATTGTTGTTTTCTTTAATTATCTTATTAACCTTTGTAAATACACCCTCTGTATCCCATTGTGTATTTTTGTAACTAGCAGATGCTGGATGAGATAGTTTAAATGACCATGTGAATGGATTTGAATATTTCTCATATTTAGCTGCATCTTTGCCTAGAAATATCACTGGTGCTCCTGAATGTGTTAATACATGTTCAAATAAATACTTTGTAAATGGTTCCCATAATTCTATATGAGAGCCTGCTTTGTTTATTTCTGTTGTTAAAGCAGCATTTAACATCAATACACCCTTTTTTGCTAGATGAGTGACATCTGGATCTTTGTATGCATTTAATGTTAGTCCTTCATATACTTCTCTCTCTATAGCGTCATAAAACTGTTTTAATGATGGCTGTAGTTCCATTGTGTTTCTACAACCCATTAATAGTCCATCAGCTACAGGATTACCACTTTTTAGTGTATGATAGGGACACATACCTAGCAAGACCACCTTTACATCATCTAAAGGAGTTTCTGCAAAACATCTATAGACATTAGAAGAAAGAGGGGCAATCTTCTTGCCCCTCTGACTTTCAGCTTTTAGAAATTTATAAATAGCATCACACTCCTCACTTTCTATGAAAGGTTGCATTTTATTATGCCAGCTCTCATGAAAAGATTCTTTAAATTTCTCAAAATTCATATTAACTTAATATTTCAGCGTGATTCCAATCTATTTCAACTTGTTTGTACATCTCTGTAGGCTCATAATTATATTCTTTTGTTGGAGATATAATAGATCCACTCTCATTAACAAAGAAACTATGTGCTTTCATGTGAGTGTCCATCCATAATGTTGGATGAGACTCTTTCATAGCAAATGTTGTATAATTATACAACTCCCAAAGACTATCTTTAGCATTATAATCATGTGTAGGAGCATCTAATTCTCTCATGATGATGTTCATCTGTGTTGAGGTGATGAAGCTTTCTTCAATCATCATTCTACCAATCAATTCAGCTTTGATTCTCTTGGTGATTTCGATTTGCTTCATTTCTTCTCTTTCTTTCTGCATGCTTACAAAAGAATCTCCAGCTTGTTTGATATATTCAGAAATTGCTCCAGGTGTGAAATCTTGAATAACTCCTTGGTGCTTCTTCTTGAATGCTCCCATATCTCCAGATACACAACCATTTTGACAAATGAATATACGTGTGCCCATAGCAAACTTTAATGTCAAAGTTTTGTCATAGCTATTCTGCCAGCCTATTTGTAATTGCATTTCACTATCAGCTACATTACTAATACTAAATCTACCATTAGCTACACTTCCACCTCTACTAGAACTATATATCTCTTTGTCTAGTGTAAATCCAGCTTTCTCAATACTATTCAATGTTAGATCAATTAATTGACCATGACTTACAGCTTTATATGTTCTTGTATCTTGTGGAACAGGTGCTGCTAATAATAAATCTTTTGTTGTTGTGTAAACTTCTATTTTATTTGCCATCTTTATTGATTTTAATTGTTTTGTTAAAAAATTTGCTTAATATTCCTTCTAAATTCTCAATAGATATACATTCTATTTCATCTTCTTCTAATGTCTCTAGCCATTCAATATTATCTTCAATAGCTTCAATTAGATCAAATAAGTTATTTTCTTTCTGTTTCATAATTTATGTTTTTAATCTACTACTCCATTTCCATAATATAGGTTAAATGATTTTGCTTTATAATCATCACTTTGTAACCAGTTATTGTATTTATCTTGCCATTCTTTTGTACCAAATCTATAATAAGAACCATTACAGTAACGAAGTCTATTATTCATTTTATAAAACTTCTCAAATATTTCTATTTCTGCATCTGCTTCTATATTTTCTTTACGTTTCATTTCAGAATGGGGTGATGTATAACTCACTCTATCCCAATAATCTAATTCTACTGTCATAACAGTTTCTTTTGTTTTAAATAATTCTCAATTACATCCATACCATGTATTTTAGCAAGATCAGCCCAATCTTTAATTCCTTCTGTTAAATACTTCTTGGGTACATTCAGATAACCAAAACCAAACACTTTAGTGATTTGCTGGCTATTCTGTACACCTGTAACATCAGAATCAAAGCTTAAGATTTGTTTCTCACTGTTTGCTCTTAGATATTCTACATTCTCTGTAGAAAAGCAACCAAGTCCTTCATTTTGCACTGCACAGCTACAAGGAAAAAGTTTCTTCATCACCATATAATCCTTCTTACTTTTATTTATAAAGGCTATTTGACAATCTTTTATATCTTCTTTACCATCCATTGCTGTGATAGGTACATTATTAGGAACCCATTTAACTTTCTTATCTGCAAATGGTCTATATATCTTCCAGTGACCATCATAGAAATAACCAAATGTTAACTCATTCTCCTTAATAGCAAATAAGCTCTTGTTCAAGAACACCTTCTTAATAGCATATACATTGTTATCTCTGAGATCTTGTAAACTCTGGTGATAGGCATTCCAATAAGCTAGCTCATCATTATTAAACTTCCTTGTTACCACTTGTATAAGGGAATATCTCTTACCAAGATCTTCAGGTTGTTTGTATTCAGAAACTATCTTTTTATATTCCTCTGTAGCAACACCACTAGCTATTCCCAAATGAAAATCTCTATCAATCAATTTTAACACATCATCCATAGAAGAAAGATTATGTAATGTCTTGACAAATTCAAAACAATCACCTCTTCTACTAGTGTCAGCAAAATCTATAAATGATAGATTGCCATTCTTATTCCCTATTATGAAGGAAGGATTACTCTCATTTCTATATGGAGAATATGTTACACGATTGAGTTTCCATGATTTATCAGGCATATACCACCTAAATATGTCATATTCTGTAATCTTATCAAGAACAGACTGCATGGTAAGTTTTGTTTTCTTTCTTCCTGTAATCATAGCTTAAATATAAAAACCCCCTCACCAACTGAATGATGAGAGGGTTTTATTGGTTTTTCTAAATTAAAATTCCATATCATCTTCAGCAATCACCTTGTCCGAAGCTACAAGGTTATCATCTGAATTGTACTCCTTTAGGTCTTTAAAAGTGTAAAAGTCTTTACAACCATACTCACCTGTTACATTAATAACAAAGCGTTCATGTGGTTTCAAGTCTTTAGACTTCTTAGCACGTAGATTACTGATGATAGTTTGATCATTATAGTTAATCAATCTAAACAGCTTTAGAGAATAAGATGGCAAGAATGCTTTATTGAAAACACCTTGATATTCCTTAATCTCATCTTCCTTTTGAACAGTCTTAATAGTAGCAAGTGCAACAATATTAGTACACCATTCTCCATTAACCTGTGCTTTTAGATCTTTAACATTACCTTTCATCATCTTAGACCAATCTAATTGTAGAGTGGTTTCAGCATCACGATAATCAAGATCTCCCAACCATGTACGCATGAAATTGTAAAGCTCTTCTTCTCCTACAAATGCTACACGATATTCTCTAGCAGCAAACCATGTAGGAAGATTGTTAGCATCATCAGCCCAAGAACAAGAACCAATATTGTTAATATATTGCTTCTTTGTTTTGTCCTTATTCTCCTTTTCCTTGTTTTCCAAGAAGAACGTTGTTTTGAACTTGTTGTTGTTCTTTACATCTTCCAACCACACATCTACACGAAGTGTTTTGTTACCATCTTGACTTGTACCAAGATACTCAACAGCTTTACTGTCTTCTTTAAGCTCCATGCCCAATTTCTCCTTATATTCTTCAATATCAGGGTTAATTGCAACCACAGTTGCTTCAAATAATCCTACAGATTTCTTAAAATCTGACATTTGTGATTGCTCACGTTTTTTTCCTCCAATGTTACTCATTGTTTTCTAGTTTTTATTGTTTGTTATTAAAATTCTGCTCTTGACTGTGCTACATTTGCTAATTCCATTGCAATTTTCTCTAATGCTGATGGTATACAATCTAATCCTGTATTAATAACATTGGCTGATGCATATAATCTATTATATTGCATTTTAGTTGCAATGTCATATACTTCATACATTGTCATTTTTACATCATCAAATTCATCTTCTAAGATTTTTTCAACAAGATCATCAAATTCTTTAATTAATTCTTCATTCATAGTTTTAAGTTTTTATTGTTGTTAAATATAATACGCATCAATTGTATCTGCAACTAATTGCAAGTTGTTTGGAATCTTAATGTCTTTAAACATTCCATCTGGAGTTTTAGCTGGAAACTTTCTAAATCTATTAGTTAAGAAATTATAACTAGCACTACCATCTTTGTTATCTTCTACAAATGTATATAAACACATTGTAAGTAGTCCTTCAAGCAAGATTTGATTATCAATCATTTTTCCTGCTGTCTTAATCTTATATCCTATAATTTCACCACCATCTTCTATAGTTTCTGGATGAGTGAAATAGAACACTTTGATATCATCTCTTAGTCTTCTAGCTTCTCTAAATAGATCCACCATATCTCTAGCCATTAGAGTGAATTTGGTAAATCCAACCTCTGTAGCTTTAGAGATAATATTGAATCCCATAATGTAATTAGAGTCTTCGATGATAATGTTCTTGATATGAGGAGCTTTATCAGAAATAGTCTTTAACAAACGAGCTATCTCATTTGCATCATCCACTTCTTTGTAGTTCTTCAACTCTGCATTATACAGTTTTTCAGCTCCTTTAAAAGGCAACTCTTTCTTTGCTACATTAATAATGTAGGTTTCTGCTGGATTCAGATGTTTAATGCTTGTTGACTTTCCAGTACCTGTTTGTCCAACAACACCAATTAATTTACTTGCCATAATCTTTTTTTTTAGCCACTAAGGTACAACTATTTCTTGATATTTCAAAATTTCTTTTATCTTTTTTGCATCAGGATTTTTAGAAAGTGTTTCATAAAACCCTTCAGCATCATGAAGTTTTCTAGTTAATGTTCCACTTATATATATTCCATCTATATGGATACTATACCAAGGAGTGTCATTAAATTCTTGCTCTTTTATTAATTCTATTTTCATGTTTATATAATTTAAATGCTTATTTGATCAATGTCCTCAATTTGGTAATGGTCTATATGATTTTTAGAATATGTTGCTTTTAAAGCATTTACTAACATCTCATTATCATAAAAAGTACCTTCACTATCTAATAAATCTTGACGTTCAGCAAGTACAAAGGGTTCAATCACTGCAATTATCTGTTTTTTTGTTAAATCAGTGTATAATAGAAAATCTTCTTCTTTATACGCTGTTGTGTTTATATTTATTAATTTCATATGTATTTAATTTTACTGTTATCAAAGAATTCCAATGCTTTTTTTAGCCATTTAGCCTCCACTTCTTCAGTTGAACTGATGATATAAATATGTGCTTTTTTATCTGGAGTGTTATATTCCATGGCCATACATCTATTTATCTTTTGTGCTAGGTTTTCTCCATTACTATCAAAATAGTTAATGATCACCTTATTAAGAGGTTTATATGTCACCCCTGTATTACCAATTTTTACAACAGCTAGATGATTACCTCTACCTTCAGCAAAATCATCAAACACCTGTTTCTCGTCTGATTTACTGTGATAGGAAGGAATACCCAATTCATCTGCTATTTTAGTTAGTCCACAGAATACAAGAATACGTTCATCTTTATATTTTGCCAAAAGTGCCTTTGTAGCATTAGTTTTGGCAAGAGATGACTGAATAATTCTCATCCTGGCTAACCTAAGAAACATTGTATTTCTATTTTGTCTCTCTAATTGGTCAATCACCCATGCATAACTATCAAACTGTTGTTTTTCTGTTCTTGTTTTGGTCTTATATTTAACCATAACAGTGTTATCAAGGGGCACCTTTATTACATTTATCTCATAATCCACTATAACACCCTCCTGAATGGCTAATTCAATAGGATAGTGAGCTATTACATGTAGATCAAGCCTTTCCTCTATCTCACGTTCTGTTGCTACAGATAGAGTTCCTGTGAGTCCTAATATATGTTTATTATTTCTTATCAACTCATCAGTTTCATCTAGTTGTGCATCAGATAGTAAATGTATCTCATCAATAATAATAACATCAAATTTAATATTAACATCAATACCATTATATTTCCATAAAGATAAATGTGTTACATATCTAATATTTGGATTGTTATACCCTCTTGCTTTAAAATCTGTTTGCCAAGAGTCTTTAATCTTTACATCTGGATAGGCTATTAGAATATTAATATCATCAGGCATTTTCTCCAAAATATTAATAGTTGTGAAAATTTTACCAAACCTGGGACATAAATTTAAAATACCACGCTTCTTCTTAAGCCATATATCTGCAAATTCTTGTTGTCGCTTATCTCTAATTGATTTCATTACATGTATTTTAAAGGTTTGCCATCCTTATCCAAGACTGTTACAATTCCAAACTTTGCATCATAATATTCTATTGCTTGATGACATAAGTTATTTATATTGTTCCACATCTGGACAAATCTGAAGAAATCATTTTGATTAAGAAATATGTTATTTCCACCATGATCAAATCTCTCTCTATATAGTTCATACACTAATTGTAGAGGAGCTTCTGATTTAATCTTGATATATGTACTTCTTTCCATGTTCTGAGATTATAAGTGTTAGCGTCCAAAATAACCACTCAAAGTTAATAGCTATGTATTCATCTTTGTTTTCTTCATTAGCCAATATTGTGATGGTTGGTATTAGCACTATCTGCCAAAACTTATCCTTTTTATTTGGGAAGGAATTGAATTTTACTAATTCTAATTTCATAATTTTATTTATTTAAGAAAAATGTTTTATTTACCACTGATTCATATAAACCTGCACTCATTGCACTAACTTTAGGAAGCTCTTTGAACATCCCCACTTGACCAAGGAAACCCATTCCTATTCTAAGATCATCAGAACCAAATGTATTCTTAATAAGCCTGAGAGAACGAAAGTATTTATTACCATATTCATCTCTAAGAATATTAAGATCATAACCAGATGGATCTGCCACCTTATATCTCATAGGATCAAATAGAGCAAGAACAACATCTGCATCATTCTGTGTACTAGAACTCTCACTGAAATCCTCCAGTTGTGGCTCTACATCACCGTTCTTTAGTCTGGTGATATTAGAAATACTTCTGTTAAACTGACTAACAACAACAGGACTATATCCAAAGAAGTCTCTTGCATATCTGAGTTCATCAGACATCTTATCAATAGCATCCTTTTTAGTGGGTTGTGTCTTT